>Ga0315904_10002415_pt1 | contig 28972 bp, 31 predicted proteins | sample LakEriMetagenome_6_FD_203529 | JGI IMG/M metagenome (GOLD analysis project Ga0315904, IMG submission 203529) | Freshwater fungal communities from buoy surface, Lake Erie, Ohio, United States - Buoy 12 MA120 | ecosystem: Environmental > Aquatic > Freshwater > Lake | place: USA: Lake Erie, Ohio...
AATTACCATAAGTTAGTGTTTGTTGTAATGTTTGACTACCTCCACCTCCCCCTGATGATAATGAAAGATTATGAAATGCAGTAGCGAGTGTATTACTTGCTTGACTATATAAACCTAATGTTTTTGAAGCCATTTAATTAATCTATATTATATATATATAATTAAAATATGGATAAAATTAAGAAGAAAACAATTAATAAATTTGTTAAGGAACTTACACCTAAACAACGACAAATCGCTTACAAAAAAGTCAAACAATTAGAAACTATTACCACTACTCCTATGGATAATTTTCAAATTGAGAAATATCTACCAAATGTTCCTATTATTTCTTATAGTGATTTACCTAAATATTCATCAATAGAAGACATATTACCTCATAATAATTCTTATGCCGTTATTCTTTACCAGAATAGTCCTAATAGCGGACATTGGACGGCTTTATTTAGAAAAGACAATAAAATATATTTCTTCTGTTCTTACGGTAGTAAGGTTGATGAGCCCCTAAAATGGATTAGCAAAGAAGCTAATAAAAAATTAGGTATTAACGCTCCTTATCTTTCAATACTTCTTAATAAGACTAAAATGCCCGTCTTGTATAACACAATAGAACACCAAGACGAAGATAGAAGAGTAAGCACTTGCGGACGCTATGTCGTCTATTTTATAAAAAGTATGTTAAACGGACAAGATTTAGGTGATTTCAATAAAAAAATAAAGGCATCGGGATTACCTCCTGATGTGTATGTTAGTGAAAAGATTTTATAAATCTAAATCTATCATTTCTTTTATAAAATCCTTTAATTCTTTACCTGTATCAGCCAATAGTCTTTCTAATGCCCTCTTTTCTCGTCTAATTGTCTTTTTTAATCGTTGTTCTTCTTCTCTTGTATCGTAAGAACCATCTATTTCATCATAACTATCTATATCAATACAAAGATTGTGTAATACTGTAAGAAGTTTGATACTTTTATTATTTGATGATGTAAATTTTGTTTTCAAGACTTCTTCCGTTTCTTTGTTAGTTATATAGATGATATAGGTTGAATTGATAATTTTTCCATTAAGTTTATTTATATCTAATAAGAACCAGTCTAATTCAAAATTATTGTAAATGTATTCAATTAATTCAATTTGAGTATTTGAAATCATTTTGTTAGTATATTATTTGTGTTTTCAATACCGTAGAAAAATCAATTTCTTTTTTAATCAAATTTTTTTACCTTATACCTAAAAAAAATATTTTCATCTTTTTTATGGTATTTTATAAAAAAAAGTATTATATTAAGTTATTCTTCATATAACACTTCACCTTTTCTAACTAAATATAAATAGTCATCATAATCACTATAATATTTTTGTATTATCTTATTATCATTACAGTCTATTAAATATTTGAAATGTGATAATAACTCTACATCTTCATCATCATCTATAGCTATACTTAAATCTTCAAGTATATCAACAAATACAGATAATATAGAAGGTTCTAAATTGCAAGAGCTAAAAGTGTAATGTAGGGATTTATTATTATCGGTATTAGTAATGATACAGTTATAGATTTCATCATCTATTTTATCATATGATAAAGTAAAGGTATTGTTAATATACTTTACAATATTGGTATGTTTTGCCTTAATTTCTTTAATGGAACTCATTTTATTTGTTTTCAATACCGTATAAAAATTGAAATTAGTTTTAATCAAATTTTTTTACCTTATACCTAAAAAAAATATTTTCATCTTTTTTGAGTATTTTCTTATATTTTTTCTATAACTTCTTTACAGATAGGGCATAAATGATTAGGGTTTTTATATAAACAGTCCTTACAAAAAGCGTGTCCGCATATAGTAATATTTAAACGAGATATATCACCATATTCTTCACAACATATAGGGCATTGACTATCTGCTTCAAAGAACTTGTTATATGTGTGTCTTGCTAACAGTATAAACTTACGACTATATCGTTTTAATTCTTCTTGTTTGTCTTTATAAATCTTATTTAAGCGTGTTTCTAAATCATCTCTTTTCTCTCTGTTTCTATGATTGATTAAAGAAATCTTACCAAATAGGATATTACCTATTTGTGTATCAAATGGTTTTTTTATATCTTCGTGAGTTAATGAATTAATTTTGTTAATAGCATCTCTTTCTAACTGTTTAATATATCTATCAGTTAAACTATAAATGTCTTCTAATGACACTTCACTTTCAATATCAATAACAGGTTCAGGGTCGTTTGATTTCTTTTCATCATCAATAACAGGTTCAGGGACGATATTAAGTTGTTGTATATTTGATAAATCTCTTTCTATATGAGTTTCATTAAAATACTCTATAGATTTATTAACGAAATATGCGTCAATTCCACGATTATCTTCACCGTCAAATTGACTAACTGTATCTACTCTACCATTAGCAATATTATCAATATAAAACTTAAAATTATCATCTAACACTGCCTCATATAATATATCATTAAACCTCTCTAATCCTCTCCATTCTAAGTATGTATTATTTGTGTTAAATACATAAAATATATCATTATCTCTATAACCAACTGAGAAATAACTATATGTATGTCTATTTTTTAATATACATAGATATATTTGTCTATTGTTAGTTAATACGCTACTCTTATACAAGAAAGGTGTATATCCTCTTGTAAAAAGCAACTCATATGCTTTAAATAGTTTTAATTTTTTTTGTCTTCTATTATCAACATAAATTATAAACTCTTGATTTTCTCTATCATAATTCATATCAATATAATTTATTTGGTTATTCCAGTTCATTTTATTTGTTTTCTATATCCTATAGAATTGAATTATTTTTAAATCAAATTTTTTCACTTTTATTTTTTAATCAAAAGAATTAACTTTCATCTTCTTCTGTCATTAATGAGATATAGTGTTCTGTCATATAAAACATAGGATAATTGCGGAATATGCACGCCCATCTTGTCTTCATTCTTCTTATTTTCTTAATGAGTTCCTTATTCATACCCAAATAATTTTCAAGCATATAGGAGGTCTGTCTCCCGACCCCGCTGTGAGGGAAATACACGCACCAGTGAGCTTCATTTAAAACACGACGAGTAAATTGTCTATCCGTAGGTAAATGATTAGTTATTATACAACTAATACCTCTGTCGCCTCCGTGAGAATGACGACCAACTTCTAACACTTCATTCATCACTTTTATAACGGCTTCTCTATGAGTTTTGTTTTTGATACAATCTGTATCATCAAATATTACTAACGAATTAGCAAGGTCGCTCATTTGGATAGGGTCTTCTAACAAGTTGTCTCCTATCAGTATTCTTTTAGGTTTGATACTGTCTAATGATGGGTCTTCTGTTAAATTACTAAACAAAAATATATCTCCATCTTTATATTTCTTCTTCCATTCTTCACAATACATACGGGTAAATGTTGATTTGCCTGAACCTGATGCTCCTGTTAAATAGCCAATAGTTCTTTCTTTTGTTGTATCAGGTATTAATTGAAAACGCAGATTGTCAGGAAGAGCCAGACGACTAAACTGTTTATCTACTTCATCTTCATCTTTATCGTCGTGTAATGATATAATTTTATTCTTCCATTTAGGATTATCACCTAATATCTTTGCTACAGGCCGTCCTACTTTGTCAAGGTTAAACATAGTATCTTATATACTCTTATCATATAAAATATTATGGTTATAGAATTATTTTTTTTCATATATTCATATTTTTTTTCTTATCCTACAGTTTCAGGGGTTAGTTCTATCAATAATGAGTTAGGATTACCTGTAGAGAATAGGAAGGAAAAAGTATAATGTTTAGTAAGGAATGCTCGTAAATCTCTTAAAAAGTTCCAGAACTCTTCTCCTGTCTTTGAATTATGAAATATAACCCTTCCGTCTCCTCGGTATGCTCCTGTATGTGATAAATACATATCTAACACAAAGTCATCTTCAACATAACTCTTAATATCAAAAGAACTGTTTGTTGCTCCTGCTATGTGAGATGGTATTTTCTTGTATAATAAAAAATCGTATATATTAGTTTCCATTATTTTTTCTTATTGTATATGATATTATGATATTTTATTTTTTTTATTCGGTTTCTTTTCTATTTTTATAGTTATATTTTCAGTTTTTAAATATCATCATATAATTATCTTAAAGATTTATTTAGAATAATATTTAAAATGATTAACGGAATTATATATAAAATTACATCATTGAATACCATAGATGTTTATTATGGTAGTTCTATACAAAAAGATATTTCTAAAAGATGGTCTAAACATTTGGACTTAAAATATAATACGACATCATCTAAAGATATTATAATGAATGGTGATGTCTCTTTTGAAATCTTAGAAGATAAAGATTATGATGATATTATCACTCTCAAAAAAAGAGAACAGTTTTATATTGATAATGACTTATGTTCTGTAAATGAAAGATATGCCTATAATCCTAAAGCATTAAAAATGTCTCAAAAAAAATATTATGATAATAATACTGATAAGTTTAAACAAAAGTTTCATAATTATTATGAGAATAACAAGGAATTACTGTTAAATAGAAAGAAGATGTATAACGAACTTAATAAAGAAAAACTTAATAAGTTAATTGAATGTGAATGCGGGGGTCATTACCAGTTTAAAAATAAAAGTATCCATATTAAGTCTAAAAAACATATTAATTTTTCTTCTTTTTCTTAATTGTTATAGTTATATTTTCAGGCGAAGAGATTGGATTGTCATTTTTTATATAATCTTTCTGTTGTCCTACAGAGTGTCCCATTAATTCGGCATCTTTCTTCTGTTCGTCTAATACTCCATCATACTTCCCTGAAAGATAAATGTGTCTTAACATACTACTACCTATGTTTTTCTTAAATATGCGGTTCAATACCCTTGTGATACTATTTATTTTGTCAAGCGGTTTTCCATCATATTTTATAAGAAAAGGAACAATCGTCTTTTTGTTAATTTTACTCTTGCCTATTATAGGGTGAGATTTTAAATACAATAATAATGTTTCCATTAACTTTTCAGGTATTTTAACTACTTGTTGTCCGTATTTTTTAGAAGTTTTATATACATTAAATACAAACTCTTTCTTATCTAAATCCAGATAGTTAGTATCCTTACTCATACCATCAGTTATAGTCTTAACTACCATCATTTTCCCGTAATCTTGATTACGACGAGGCGGTAATTCTATATATAATGACATAATGACACATTGTAATAGAGCATCATATTCCTTTTCAGTCAGTTCCTTTTTATCAGTAGGAACTTTAGAAGCGATTTCATTATATTTATCTCTCACTTCGTCCCAACTTAACCAGTTTTCTTCTTGAGTATCACTCTTCTTTTCGGTAGGTTGTTCTCGTAAATGTTTGTTAAGGTCATTCATCATATCATAATAGACCTTGTATGTCTTTTGTAATCGTTTATTACTATCTTTTACTGCATTTAAGGTTGATACGATACTAATTAGAAAAACTCGTTGTGTATTTTCCTTATAATCCTTTAATCGTTCTTTAATGTCATCTACTTTTGATAAGAAAGTTAGGTTTTTAAGGGGCTTGTTGTTGTTAAGGCGTTCCAAATTGCGTAAATAAAGATTGATAGAATTATCACTTAATTCACGACGCTTTAATTGTTCTCTCAATTGTTCTTTGAAATCCATTTTATATATATATTTATAACATAGATTATTTTTATATAATTACTGTAAATTATCGTTCATTTCTTCTAACTTTTTCTTCTAAATTTTCTACTCGTTTGATAATATCTTGATGTTCTTTCATTATATCTAAAGCGTTCATCACTTTTCTACCAGCAGATTTATAACCTTTCATAACAGTAAAAGGTTGTCCGTGATTAATGTAAGACTGTTTTAAGCGTTCTTCAATAGTCGGTTCAAAGTTATAACTTTCCATTCTAATATATATTATATAACGATATTTTAAAAACTATCTATTTTACCTTTTATATATTCTTTTGCTTTGTATTTTAAGAACTGCCAGTAAGGCATTAACATATAGTCATAGATAAATCTACCTATATCTGCTCCTAATCCTTGACCTACTAAATATTGGACTGTTGCCCGTTTAGTTGGTTTCTTTCCAGCAGAGAAACGAGTTGGATTTAAGAGACCCATATCTTCTAATTTGGTCTTTAGAGAAATGCCTGAATTAGCGAAAAAATGGATTAACTTATCTTTAAACTTGTCTTCTTTAACAGTCTTTAGGGCTTCTAACATTTTATTATCCGCTTCACGAGTTAATCGGGCTAATTCATCTTGGTTTGCTCCTTCTTTCTTCTTTTGTCCTATAGCATTATAATCGTAATCGTGTGTCTTACAGATTGCGTCAGTCGCCGAAGTTGGGGCTCTATCAGTTGATAAATCAGTGAAAGGGGCACAATATTCAGCAATACCTAAACCTAATGGGTTTCGTTTCAATCTATTATAAACATTAACTAAACTATCCTTTATGCCTGCTCCTTCGGTTTTAGGTTCTCCATAAATAAGACTTATCTGTTTATTAACCACTTTGGTTCTAAATGATTTAGGCTTAAATTTAGTTTTTGGGATATTGCGAAACCGAAAAGAATGCTTTGTCTCCCGAAAGAAATGTTTTTTTGCTTCAATAAAATTACTTGCTAATCGTTTTGCTTCTTCTACTGTTATAGGTTTATGAATTACGACAGCGTGTAATTCTCCCATATTATCACCTCCACCGATATCTCCGTGTCCTTTTAATCGTTGTTCTGCTACATTAATATAATTATATAATTCTTCATAATCATAATAAGTTGTATCACCTATTCTTATTTTATATTCAGGATACTTTTTAATTATGATACGATATACTTCTTCAGGTGTTTTTGCACCTCGTAGTTGTCTAAATCGGGATTTTAAAATGTTTAAGACTAAACCCATATATCGTAATTGTCTATCATCTAATTCTTCGGTATTTCTACTCCATTCTTCCTTTCTTTCTGCTGATAAACCCTCACGATATTTATGCTTCATTTCGTCATATTCTTCTTGTATCTTTTCATAATCATTCTGTAATTCATTAATACGGTCTTGATATTCTTGTATCTTTTCCTCGCAGTCATCTATTTCATTTGCTATACCTATTAATCTTGGTTCAGTTATATCAGGATTTAATGTTATATCTACTGATTTAATCTTATTTCGTGTAGATAATGCTTTTGTTCTTGTTATAGGAGCTCCTGTTTTATCTTTACCTGTTCGTGTTTTATAATCTAACATAGAAGGTAATTCTAATTTTATATCACCAAAGTTTAAACCTCCTACTAACTCACAGGTAGAACAACAACCTTTTCCTTTTCCTCTTATTTCTGCTTGTTGTTCGTCTGCTTCACGAGTTAATTTTTGTGATGTTTCTTTTAACAATTTTATTAAATTATGATGTTCTTTAAGATATGCTTGTTTAGGCATTTCTACTTTACCGTTAGTCATTTTAACACCACGACCTTCTACATATTCGTCATAAATAAATTCGCTTGATGGACTTGCTATAGACATTTATTAATTTTATCTGTATAATATATATTAACATATTAATATGAAAATATTACCTATAATATTAACATATCATTTAATTAATATGGTTCTACCTGATTATATCACCACCTTAATTATGGGATACTTCACATATCACTATTATTTTTAATTTTTTCTTATATCATAATAAAATGAATGATATAAGTGAAAATACTGTTGTCCCTGATAATTTGACACCTTCCAAACGATATTATATAAAAAACCGTGAGCGTATTATTCAAAAGAATAAGGAACGGGTTTTAAACAAATATCACCAAAGCGAGACCTATTTGAAAAACGAAGAAAAGCGAACTCAAAAAAAAGCATTTAAAGAACAAATTGAGACACTTAAGCGGGATTTAGAAGAAACTATTGTTAAAATTGCAGAAACTAAGCATCTATACAACGAATTACGCAATAAAGAGTTTGATTTACGCAATAAACTACAAGATATACTCCATAACAAATATAACCAATCTACTATCTCTATTGACGAACCGATTATTGATTAATATAAAGGGGCAAGGATATAATGAGATTAAGAAACACTTTTTAAATCTCTTTACTTTTTTATATGTGTTTTTAATTCAAATGTATAAGAAAACGCTTGTATATAACAAAGAAATCATTTTATTCATCACTTTATTTGTATTTTTTATAAGAGAAGGCAGGGGGCAGGGCAGGGAGGTATTTTAAAACGATATTAGAAAATGGATTTTCTTCTTTCCTCTTTCCAAAAAAAAGAAAAAGAGAAAAGAGAGTTTTATAGAATGGATTTTAAAAACCTCCTTGCCTTGCTCCCTGCCCCCCTCCCTGCCCCCCGTTAAAAAGTTTTTTTAAATCTCTTTCCCGATTAAGAAAAAATATATATGATAATAGTGTTTTATCATATACATATTATAAGTCTAAATCTTCAATGTTGTTATCTCTTTTCATCTGTCTAATCATTTTTGTAAGAGTTGCAGATGGTTTAATGTTATTGAGTTCTATTAACTCTCTAATTTCGCTTATTATCTTATCTCGTTCTTCTAATGAGACATCTTCTTCTTCTTTCTTTTCTTCTTCGTCTTCATCTTCAATTATACAACCATTCATCTTTTCATTCCATTCACATAATAACTTATGATTTATTACATAACCTCTAATTTTATGACTTTTACTCTTACTTATAAATAGCGGATATTTCATAGATATTAACTCACTACATAAACGAGATAATTGTTGCCCTAATCCATTAGGCGTTATTTCACATTTATAGTTGTTTTTTACACACCATTCTTTATAAATTGTAAGTATATCACCAGTAGAAACTGTCATTTCATCATCATTTTTATCTCTATTTTTAAAAGCTCTTGTTTGTGTCATATTTTCAAAGAATATGTTTAGAATAGACTTCTTATTTTCTTTCTGTTCTGTCATAGCAATAGTTTCAGGTTTATTCATTTGATATTCACTTGCACCCTTAAAAGTTTCTATCTTTTTAATAAGATATAAGTAAAATGCTTTTTGTATTCTTTTATCAGGTAATACTACATTATATAAGTTATTCCAGTATTCTTCATCATATTTCTTAATTTTACTTGTATCTACAACCCATAAGCGTCTATCTATACCAAAGTTGATATCTTCGTTAGTAGAAGCGAATAAAGTCATATAATTATCCATTTCACATTTATTAACATTTTTGACTTCAATGTTAATTATAGGTGATGTTATATAGTTTTTAACTTTATCCCATTTACCTTTTTGATTAAAGATATATGACAATTCAGGTATATTTATGATAATTTTATTTGCTAAAACACCATTAAACTTCTCTGTTAAATCTTCTGTAGAAGAACATTCATAAGCATATTTTTTACCTATAAAGTTGTTAATGAAATAGTGTAAAAATGTATCTTTACCAGTTCCACCAAAACGAGTATCTAATACACCCGCAATATCACGGAATATACTCATAACACAAGGTTTATCATCAATTTTTTTCATTTGTAAAATGCCCGATAACACTTTTAATATATAATCACGATTAGCAATATTTTCACCACATAAGAAGTATAATAATTCTAATACAGGTTTAACTAACTCATCAATTTCATCATCATTTACATCTTCCATATTCTTTTCTATTTCAAAACCATCAAATAAGTTATATACATATGGTTTAGGATTTTTATAATCTATATCAAATGTCATTTTGTTATACTTTACTTTATCAGGGTCATCAAACCATTCTTCTATAAAAGTATGTTCCTTTTTACCTATTTTTAATTTTTTACAGAAATCACGGTGTTTTACCCTGAAATCCTTTTCATTTTTGTATTCTAATTTACCTTTTTCATCAATTTCAACGAAGAAACTATCACATTTAAAACGAATAGGTTTATCATTTTCTTCTATATCTTCTTTACCATATTCAAATAACTTACGGGTTTTGATATACCATTCGTGATTAAGGATATCAGTTTCATCATTATCTTCTTTAATATCTGTATCAACAGAATAGATAGAAGTATTTGATTGATAGTATATAAAACTATTATCTTTAGTCATATCTTTAACAGTAAAGTTAAGTCTAAACTTTGAAAAATTATAGACTTCTTCACTTATTTCATTTAACAATTCTGTATGAAATGATGTAGTTAATATCATTACACCATCAAAACATAAAGAACCATTATTTCTACCTTTTTCAACAAATATGCCTTTCTTAATGAATAGTTTATATATAATTTCTAATATACGGCGTTCGTGTTCTTGTAGATAGATAGATAATAAACTATTATCGCTTCTACTTTCACCATTCTTCTTTTCAGGTATTTCTTTTAACCAGTTATTACAACCCATTATATAACTTGTTGCTCTTCTAATCTCTTTCTTATATTCAATAACCCATTTCGGTAATATCATATCATTTCGTTCCATAATTTCATTCAATTTTTCACTACCAGCACCATAAGTAAGAGAAGTCATAAATCTTTTACATTTATCTCTAACTGAATTGGTAATAATACCGTTATCATCTAAAGTGTCTTTGATATCATATTCTTTTACTAAATCATCAAAGTATTTTTGTCTATTTTGTATGTAATCACCTAATATTTCCATTTTACATTCTTCACCGCATAACTGATATAACATAGAAGGGTGAGCGTTTTCAATATCAATATCAGTATATTTATCGTATGCTAATGCATTTCTTAAAGCACGACGAAGACCTATAAATCCTAATGATTTTTTACAATAAACTCTACCTGCTTTATATGAAGCAACTTCATAATCTACAATCATTTTACCATTTCGTATCTTATTTAATATACCTTTTAATTGTTCTATTTCGTTGTCAAATGGATAGAATGAAGGCGGTATTTGAGTTGTAATCCAGTCAGGTTTAGTTTTGTTAGTAAGAGAACTATTTAGTAATATTTTAACTCTATTAGGGTCAATAGTTTCTTCTAATTGTATGTTAAATAATATAGACTTTTTACCTACATTGGATAATGCGATTTCAGGTCTATCGTTAATTTCTTTGATTTCTTCAAAAGTATTGATTGTCATTTTTCTTTGTATATAATAACTAAAGATTTTTTTTTAAATCAATTTTTTACGGATTTTCATTTTATCAAATTTTTTGATAAAAAAAAGATATTCTTAAGTTTTTGATGACCCCCTTATAAACTACTTCTTAATGTTTCAATGCCTTTTTTTAATTCCTCTATTTTTAATTTATGTTCTTCAGTTAGTTCTTGTATCTTATCCTTAAAAGACTTATTCAATTCATCTATTTCTAACAATTTAGTCTTTAATTGTTCTCTTTTTTCAGCATCTTCAACCTTATTCTTCTTAGCCATATATCGGGCTTTAGCCTTCAATTTGACTTGTTCTCTATATTCAGGGTCATTCTTATAACGGTTCTTAGTTATTTCGCTACATCTTGACACTATTTCGTCTCTATGTAGGTCATAATAGCGACGACGGGTTTCACGATAGGATTTATTTTGTTTAGTTTCTTCTTGAGTATTCATTTTGTATTTCTTAATATATTATAACTTAATAAAATATTTAAATCAAAAAAAATCAAACAATTATTTTTGTTAATAAATCAGTAGGGATATGATAGTATAATTGGGGTTTATCATAATAGTCTGTTCTTTGTATGCGTTTAAACATCTTACAATCCATTTTATCAAATATATCTTTTGCATATCTTATATAATAAAGACCATCAGTGAAATTGAATAAGTATATTTGATTGTTCTTATCGTCAATAACCTTACTTTTTGGTAGTAAAGTCGTAGGAAACTTTGAGAAAGAACAATTACGGGATTTCAATTCATACAAGTTAGAACCTACGAAATCGTGTTTAGCATACTTACTATCTGCTTTTTTAATTTCGGGGTCATTAAAGAACTTCTTAATAATATCAAAGACTTCCCTTTCTTTTTCAATTCCAAATATATAATCACTCTTAAAAGAACTCATTTACTATATATGAATAAAATATTTTTTCTTAATTAAACTAACGATTTATAAAGAAGGGGCAGGGAGGAGGGCAAGGAGCAGGGCAAGGAAGTTTTTTTATTCCACTATATAAAACTCTCTTCTCTCTTTTTCTTTTTTTTGAAAAGAGGAAAGAAGAAAATCCATTTTATAATATCAATTTAAAATACCTCCCTGCCCTGCCCCTTGCCCTTTTTATAAAATCAAAATCATATTAGACAACTAAAGTAGTCAAATCATTTAGTAAGGTATTGTTTGTATGGTATTTTATGCTTATTAATGAAATCTAATGCCTGTTTATTGACAATCTTTAATAGGGTTTCATCTAACCATTCTAACCCTTTTCTAATTTCATCAGGATTTTTAATGATACTACTATGTTCTATAATATTGAGTATATCGTTATACAACTTTTCACCACCAATCGGGAACTGATAAACATTAGCCAATTGAGCCTTTAGTGATTGAATGTTGTTATGTATGTCTTTTATAGGTCTATAACCCTTTTCTAAAATTAAAGCCAGAGTTCCAAAGTCAGCCCGTATTTTATAGAGAAGACCTACATTACTATTGAATAATTGTGTAAGAGTTTCTATTAATTTAATGTCCTTACGGAGACGGGCAATAACAAATATACGCTTTAACATCTTAAGCCACATCTTCTTTTTATGATAAATCCTAATGTCTTCTTTTACACTTTCAATAATATTAGTTAGAGCGAGATTAACAACTTTACCTTTATTATAAATCTCATAGATGTTTGAAAACTCAACAAACTTACCATTAATCAACGATACAACATCTATTTTTATAATAGTCTTATCATCAATAGCATCAATAAAGGTCTTTTTACGACCTTTTGATAGGACTTTATAACCTTTATCTAATTCCTTGTTATTCCATCTAATAGTCCATAATTTACGGGCATTTTCATATAATTCATCTTGGTCTTTAGAACTTTCAACAATTTTATCATATTGTTCTTTAGTAATAAGACCAGATTTGTATGCATTTTCATAAAAGAGTTTAACTTTTGATGCATTATTAAACTCACTTTTATCTAAATATAAATCTTCGTCTATACCTGCTTTGAAATCAATAAAAAAGACATTTTTTAGTTTAGCAATATGGTTAAGTATATCTCTAAAATTGAGATAAATATCCTTTTTAGCTTGATTAATGTTTTTGTTTTCATAAACCTTTTCAAATAGGTCATAATCAGCACTATACATTTGACTTTTAAGATTAGCAGACCCCATAACTTCAGGTTTTCCACGGTGATATGCTATAAGATTGAATATCTCTTCAACATTATCATCATATTCGTCAGGTTGTTTTTTCTTGATGTATTCACTCATTATATTAATATATATAATAATTGAATATTATTATTTATTTCTTAGTCTTCTTATGAACTCTAAAGCGTAAATTATCCTTTGTTTGTTCTTCAATATACTTCTTTTCACCTGCATTAAATCGGTCTAATAATGATTGTAATGGGTCATATTTAGGTTCTTCCATCATAGCATATTGTTTTCCAGCAACTTTAGACATTCTACTACTTTTACCATCATAAACAATACGGGGATTACTAACTTTACGACGACCTTGACCTTTCATTTCTTCTTCATCTTGTTTTTGTTCGGGTTCTTGTTCTATAGGAACAGTAGGACGAATAGGAGCATCTTCAACAGTTAAGTTAGTTGTAGCAGTAGAAACAGGTTCAGGTATTTTTTGGTCTTTAATATCTCTACCTTCATCAGCAAGATATTTAGCATAATTCTTCTTGTAATAGTTATACATAACACTATAAACACTATTAACAATTTCATTAAAATCTTCATCATCAACAATATCTTCATAGGCTCTTTTAAGGGTTTCATTACTTAAATATTTAATAGACGATAATTGTTGTCGTTTAGCGATGCGTTCTAAATAATCATTAACATAAGCAATAATTTTCATAGCAGAAACAGAAGTTTCTTTTGAATAATAACTATCAACTTTTTTACTAAAATCAGGTAAGTCTCGTAATAGAGGGTATTGTCTGCGTAAATTTTCAGGACTTTCAAAAGAACCAACACGAGATATAACATACAATTTAATTCGTTGTAATAAATCAGGAACAGATGTAGAACCATAAACAAAAGGGATTTCTTGAGATTGATAATTGGATACGGTTTTAACTAATGCGATAATTTGATTACGATAGTCAATAAAACTATCTCTTTCATTTTCGTAAAAAGAGAAAATAGCCTTTTGTGTAGATGCTTGACTTTCTAAAGAGATTTTATTATCTTTTAATGCTTTTTCTAAAATATCACGATATTCCTTAGTTCTTCTATCAAATTGATATTTAGACGCTTCACGGATAGCATCTAAAGTAGGAACACCTTTTTTAAGTAATTCATCACGATACTCCTTTTGTTTTTCTTTTAATGCCTTTTCTAAAGCCAAATCTAATTTCTGTTTTTGTTCCCCAGATGTATAATTATCAACAGCATTAATCAATTGTTCGTTAGTTAATTGTGAAAACTTGATACTTTCAGGTCTATAGCGTTCTAAACCCCGTGTAATTTCAGTTTCAATTTCAATTTTATTGAATTCTGTGATAATCATATTCAATAAGCGTAATATTTCACTTAAATCATTAAAGGTATTAGACAAAAGGGTATTGTTAGAACCCGAAGCACTATTGCGTAAAATAGGTAAGATAGTATATTTCAATTCGTTAATATATTCACCCAAAACTTCTTTTGCTTTACTGAAATCTAATGTAGATGGTTTTGTATAAAGATAAACAGGATTAACTCTCAATCTAACATTATTCAAAGCATCTTTTAATAGGGCGATAATGTTAGAACCTAATTTTGCCGAAGATGCAACAGTAGATAAATCAGCAGGAGGAGCTGATGGGCTTTCTTGTAATGCGATATTTTTTAACTCAATACGCCAAGCCCGTCTATTTGCTTCGGTGTAATCATCAACATACTCTCTATTTGTTCTATTTCTTAATTTTGCGTAATCCGCCATTTAGTTAATATATATACTATATTGATATATTTTAATTAAATTAATTATTTAGACTTCCATAATCCCTTTTCCTTAACATATTTAGATGCTTCAATCATACTTAAGCCTTTTTCTTTCATAACTTCACGAACAACTTTGGCACGGTCTTTAATACCAGTCTTACAGTCTTTCTTAGCACCGCCATAATGTCCTTTCATTTGGTTATTTTCAACCAACATACGACCACCTTTTAGGTTAGCACCGAAAGATGATGATGCTTCAGGAAGAACAGCACCACCTTCTAATTGTTTTTTAGAAGGACGACCTCGTTTTTTAGGTTTTCCTAATGCTAACACAGCAGGAGCAACTTTTAATGCGACTTCACCTACACTCTTAATGCCGTCCCATAAATCACCGAAAAAATTACCACCTTCTTTTTGTTCTTTATCTTCAAAGTATTTGACACTTTCGGGAGATTGAGCGAGACCAATATTCATTTTAGCACCTGCTTTAGAAGGACGACCACGCTTTTTACCAACACCTAACAATTTAGCCATTTTACTATCACCTTTAATCATATCTGCTACTTTAATATTGTCATAATCACTTCTACCGCTACAGTGAGGAGCAGGATTAATACCTAAACAACTGTAGTCAGGGAAGAAACCCTTACCTTCCGCAAAAAAAGGAGGAGGAACTCGTGATTTCTGTTCTTGTCTTTCTTTTTGTGTTTGTTGTAAAACTTCTTGAAAATGTTTAACACTTTCGGGAGATTGAGCGAGACCAATATTACCACCCATTCTCATCATTCTTTCCATTTGTTCGGGAGGAGTGATAAAAGGAGGAGGATTACGGTATTTCTTTTGACTTTCTTCAAAATCACTCAATATACCCTTACCTTTCTTTGGGCGACCCCTTTTAGGTTTTCCTAAAGCAGAAATGATAGGAACAGCATAAGGAGCAACTGCTTTACCAACATCTAATACTGTAGAACCTACACTCTTGATACCAGACCATAAATCGTCAAAAAAACCAGAACCTTCTAAATATGCTTGAACTCGTCTCTTACCTTTACCCGACATAATTTTTTGTTTAATGTCATCAGGTAGTTTATTTGCTTTTTCATCTAAATCTTCAGGTTTAATACCACGACCTTTCAATATGTTAAACATATCAAATAGCTTTTGACCTAATGCTTGACCTTTTGATGATTGAGCGAAAGCAATAGCATCAGGTAATCCACCAAAAAAACCTTTGCCTTTTTTAGGGCGACCACGACCTTTTTTAGTAGTTAATAAAGGTTCTTCACCCATTTCATTCATTTCAGCTTTAACTTCGTCGTGTCGTTCCATACCATCACCTTCTAAATATTCTTCACAGTCTTTACAACCACCATCTCTCATTAAAGTTAATTCTTGTTCTGTAGCCATAGGTCTAATAACAGGTTTATCAAAAGTAGAGAAAGCAGTATTCAAATAACTACCTTGGAAGTTTTTAGGGTATTCTTCTACGCCGTATCCTAATGAAGCACCCCGACCTTCTAAAAATTCTTCTTCATCATCACTTTCGCTTGATGGTTCTTCTTCCTTACCTGAACCGACACCGACAACACCGTTAGCAACGGCATATTGAAGACCAGTTCCTAAAGCGTGAGGAATTTCATCATCAATAGACATATAATAATGTTTAGTATGTTCTATTGCTTGTCTATTCAAATCTAAAATTTGTTGTTGTAATCTTCGGTTATAATCTGTATCATACATTTTGGTTATTAATACTATATATATTAAATAGATAATAAATTAATTTATTAATAATTTATTGTTTATTTAGTTTCTTTCATATCTTCTGTTTCCACAGCAGGGGTTATAGTTCCTTCCTGTTGTTTTTTGTATTGATTAACCCCATTAACGAGTTCTAATGTAATCATTTTGATAAATTCGTGAGTTGCATCAACCTTTTCATTCAAATCCTTAACGGTTATATGTAATTCATTATTAACACACGAAGATTTGAGAGTATATCGTTTAATAATCTTATAAGCAATAAAACAAGCAGAAGTGAAAACTGTAGTTAAAAGACCATTTAATACAGAAGTATCCATTTTATAGTTGTATATGTATAGAATAGATATAGAAAAAAAAATTACAACTTATATATCAATAACTAAATATTTTTTTTGATTATTGAATATAAGCACTTTGTTCTTTTAGAGCACCAAACATAGGACTTGATATGACATAATAAGGATAAGTTGATGTATCAGTAGCACCACCGATAATAGTGAATTTACCTGCGGAAACAGCACTAACATAAGCACTACCAGCATTCGCACCAACACGAGCATTTGGAAGACCTAACATAACGAATGATGTTGATTGAATACGACAATCACTTACATCTACAGCGACAGCATTATTAGCGACGACCGAACCTGATAAAAAGACTAATCTTTGTTCTGCTTGAGACATTATTGAAATACTATATTATATGAAAAGAAAATAATATATTATAATTTATCCTTAATAGTTAAAAAATGTTTATACCTTGGGTTTTCATTCCAATAAGTATAGTAATCGTAATTATAACTTCTTATATATCTTGTATAATAGAACCCCCTAAAAGGAATGTATATAGTCATTTATGATATTTTTATTATAAATGAATATAATTATTTTTTATTTACATTTTAAGATGTTTCTTCATACGACCACCAGACATAGCACCGCCCGAAGCACCTTCGCCCATCATTTCGCCACCTGATAAAGCACCGCCAGACATAGCACCGCCCGAAGCACCTAAGCCTAAACGACCCATAATAGCTTTTTCAGCAACTTTACCTGCTATTGGTAATAATTGTTGTCCTAAAGCTGAACCGATACTCTTTAAAGTATCTAAAAAGCCTGAACCAACTAATCTCTTAACATCACCACGAGTATATGGTTGATATTGTGATGCACTTAAGACATCTTGCTTTGTTAATAAAGCAGTGAAAACAGATGAAGCACCCCGTTCGCAGACGAATACACCTGAATTCATAGTAATCATACATACTTCACAAGCATCTAAACTGACATCACTGTTATTAACAACTTCTAATTGAACTTGTAATGAAAATGAACCAATTGAGCCTGAAGCATAATATTCATCTACTAATTGAATATCTTTACCAAAATCTAATACAACTAAAGAACCAGAAGTATAGATACGGTGTGAAGCTAAAGTAGCAGGGTTAGCAGGATTACGATTTGCTTGACCCCTGAATTCACTCCAGTTTTGATTTGAGCCGTTTTCACGAGCATAACGGTATAAATCTTGTTGAGTAGCACTTGATAAAATACCTGAATTGTTGTTCCAATTGACAATACAACGATTAACTTGTAAGAAAGTTTCGGTATCGTCCCATAATTGAGAAGCCATAGGCTTACGAACCATAATAATTAATTTATCGGGAACTTGATTTAATTGTAAGGTTTGAGTAGTAATTGAAGCAGATGCACCTGAAGGGATTGAGCTTGTATATTGTGTAATATAACGAGGTAATTCGTAATATGGAACAACATTACGAGGGCTTGTTAAAGCTTGTGAAGCGTGAGGTGTTAAAAAGTTGAAGATTAATGTTGGTTCGTTAAAAGCAACTAAATTAACAGCATAAGAAGCACCGTTATATTGTTGTGAAGCAGTAATATCTTTAGCAGTTCTCCAGAAGCGTTTAGTATCACCAATATTCATAACAAAGTTTAAGTTTTGAATACCGTAGAAACCTTGCTTATGAGTAGGGTCTGCGAATAACCAAGGGCTCATTAATAAAGGTTCGGTAAAAGTAGCCTTAATAACAACTGTCTTTTGTGAAGCACCATCACCTAAAGTATTACCAGTAATATCGTCTAATGCTAAAGAACCACGAGGAACTAAGTCATTATCACCGATATTAACCCAACTACCTAATGGATTGTTGATAGCACCAACAGCATCAGCATAACTCTTATAAGTATCAAAAGCAGTAGCAGTTAAACCGTTATATGCTTGTAATTCTCTTTGGTCGTTCATACGAACAATCGCAGGTAAGACATCACGAATGTTAATTGAGGTAGAATTGTTATTGATAGTTGCTTGGACTGTTGAAAATAATTGATGTAATGGGAATGCACCGAAAGCTTCAGTTAAACCGTAATTGACAAGGTATTCACCTAATTTAGGTGTTCCTACAACTTGAAATTCTAATTGACTTCTTAACATACAACGACGGTCAATAATAACTTGTTCGCTTGGAACTTGAATGTTAAAAGTTAATTGACTTGTTGAGTTTGAGATAGCCCGAAAGCTCGCACTTGTCATATTTTGAGCTCCTTTATGGACGGCATATTTGATTTCACTTGAGACAGCTAAGCGGTCATCTAAAACGAGGACTTTTTGAATATCAGCGGAAGACATATTTTTAACTCTATACTATAACTTAAGAAATAATTTTCGGTTAAACCTACTTTACAATAAAATATAAGAATACGACCTTTTATATTTTATTAATGTTAAATTATTGACTATCTAATTCCATATTGTTAAAGTCCTTGCGTCTAAACAACAACTTAATAGAAGCATTACAACTTGAAGCAAGGAAGAACGGATTGCTATTGCCGAACTTATCTACCCAAAATACATTAATTTCTACAGCAGATATAGGATTGTTTCCAAATAAGTCTATGAAACGATATTCACTTTGAGGTATGTAAGCAATATAAGGTTTATATAAAACACCACCGTCGTCGGTCTGTTGTTGAAAATCCGTAATGTTTAATGTTATGTTTGCGTTATTACCACTTTGAGTTTGTGATGTATCACTATTATAGACTAAAGGCTTACCTGTTAATGATGGACTAATAGGTAAAAGACTACTTGTAAATTGTATCTTATCTATTGGCGACCATAATGATAAAACACTATACTCTTGGAACATTTGAAGACCATTATATAAAAAGGTTGGCGGACTTGCGTTATTGTTGTGTAAGTAGTAGTTAGTATTATTGATGTTCTTAATGATAATTTCAAAGTTCTTACCGTTAGTTATACTTGAACTTTCACCGTAGTATCTTGCTTGAAAACTTGAGATTAAGTTAAACATAGGTGAATTACACCATATCTTAACCTTGTGTATTCCTGCAGCGTCGCCATACACACTTTCACGAGCAACTAACGACATTCTTTTAGTATTTTGGTCTAACAAAAAGAAAGGGAATGATAGATAGTTAGTAATACCTGAACCTGTAGCAGTTAGAACAACACTGTTTAATGATGTTATACAAGCTTGTAATGCGACATTCATTAAATCTACGAAATGCTGAAAGTTATAACCATAATAATAAGGTGATGATTGACTTTCTAATACTGTTGGTGTAGGAGGTGAAGTAGCAGTTAGGTTTTCAGGCGACCAAGTAATATATTGTTGAAACTCATAATTAACAAAATTGACGGGACTTAAGTATGACATAGTAAAACTATATATCGTCTTATTAGCGTCCATTTGGTTTAATTGTATTTGCGGAACATAAGCAGGTAAAGTATATGATGTTTCTAACTTAAAACGGACAACACTTACGAAATAGTCTTCAGGGTTTAATATGATAGGGCTATTACGAATTTCGTTAAAGTTTATCTTTACAGGGGCTTTAGTTCCAGTAGTGTCATTATTCACTATATTTAAGTCATAATATATATGGCTCGGTTCTTGACTTAATGGATTTGCGAATTGGTATGATAAATGATTTGACATATTTAGTTATATATTATTACTATATAAAAAAAAATATTTATTTACAATATTTATTATTATCAATCTGTCGTAATATAATATCTCCTGTATGTTCTTTATCCCATATAAACCACGCATATATACTCATACCTGTTGAATATGTTCCATCTTCTCTAATACTGTCCGTAAGCATAGGAAATCTTACGAACTGATATAATTTAGATAAAGGATAATCAGTATCCTTATAAATCTTATTATATCTTTCTATACCATTCAAACAATTCAAAGGGTATAATAATATAATCTTTTTACGAGCAATTGTCTTAGCTTTATTAACAAAATCAATAAAGTTTTTATTACCGTAAGGTGTATTAGATATTATATAATCATACTGTATGTTTTCATCAAAATCTAAGAAACTCTTATTAGTTTCTTCATATATATTTTCAGTTATGTTATTGAAACCGTTTTTTATTAACACTTTAGGAATACTACGATGCTGACTACAACAAGGTTCTAAAATAGTTGCATTCTTATCTAAATCTTCGGCATCTAATAGTTGTTGTATCATACTATATGGCGTTATATAACTATCGTTCTTATTTCTTTCGTTAGAAGGCTTAGCAGTTGCTCTAATATATCTATTTGATGACATTTATATAATAATATAATAAAAAAAAATGATTATTACGGGATTAATCAATAATTTCATATATTTCTTATGTAATAATCTAAAATAATCTTGTAAATATGTATATTTAATGAAAAAAATGATTATTACTTGATTATCCATATATATAATCTGTAATAATTTTAAAATTATTACTTAAAATATCATATATATCATATATTTCTTATGTAATAATCTAAAATAATCTTGTAATAATCGCTTTTTTATGATTTTTTATCATTTTTACTATATTTTTCTTGATTATTTACTGTAATAATCTAATCCTTACTGATTATGTTAGTATCCATATCAAAGCCTAATATCTTTTTGAATATAACCTTGTATATTATCTCGGTTGTTGGTATATACTTTATTTTATATTCTTCTTCTATTAGACTTTTAGGAACTCCTTTCAATTCTATATTAGGAAAATCATAATATCGGTTATTAACCTTAGCACAGTGATTATACCAACCGAATAAGAAGTCATATACATTTCCGTTTTCATCTTCTAACCAGAAGTGTATATCTGTAGGTTTTTTTAACCATTCTTTCATAGTTCTATTTGAACCACCATATTCTTCCCAACCATCTAAAGATAATGTCCCACCTACTATCTTGAGATTTAGATGTTTGAATGTTTCGTATTTATTGACATATGCATTTATGAAACACATACTTTCATAATATAGACCTTCACCTGTCTTTTTGTATTTGTATGATGCTATAGTAGCGAACTCGTTGATTTGATTTTTGAAATAAGAAGCCATTTTGTATTAGTTTGTATTGTTATTGTTGTAATAAATATTTTTTTGTTTTCAATCAAATTTTTTTTCCTTTTTCTTAAAAATTATTTTTTCGCCATTTTATACAGTGTTTAACATTCTTATATAATAATTGTATATGAGAATATTAATTTATGTTGAATAAAAGATTTCTTTAGTAGCAGGGTCATAATATAATGCTTTTGAACCAGCAATAGAAGCAGGATTTAATTGACGGACAGGGGCAACATAAAAACTACTTGCTTGTTGAGTTGGTAATGGATTTGAAGCACCACCATAAGTAAGACCTGATAAGACAACACAATTAGCGTGAATACTTGTAGCACCGACACCAAGTCCCGCACCTATACCGATTGATGAAGCCCCTTGATTGATTGCTCCTGTTTCTTGCCCTATCGCTATAGCAAGATTACCTTGACCTGTAGTTCCCGCATCACTTCCTATAGCAATTGCACCTATACCTTGGCTTATTTCACCTGCTCCATCACCAATAGCAACAGCATCGCCCCCTTGATTACTTTTACCTGCGTCTGCTCCTATAGCAACACAAAAATTATTTTGATTAAATTGACCTGCGTCTTGACCTAATGCTACAGTATCTATAACACCACTTTTAGATGTTCCGTGTCCGTTTAAAATTAAATTACGAGTAGCACCGAGAGATACTCTATTACCACCTGCTAATAATTCGCTATTTGACATTTTGTATATATTATATAACATATAAAAAAATTTATTGATTTACAGTATCAAATGTAATTTCACCTGTAGAAGGATTATAACATAACATTCTTAACCCTGAACGAGCCTGAGACCTTGCTATTTGTGATGATACAAACATACCATTTTGACCTACTATAACACCATTACCGCCACCAAAAACTAATTGATGATTACCATTAGTTATAGCACTTCCTCCTATAGCAATTGAACTTGTTGCTCTCGCTTCTGCTTGATTACCTATAGCAATACCATTAACTACACTAACATCTATTTTTGATGCTTTACCTATACAAATACCTTCACCATTATTAATAGCATCACGACCTATACAGATACTTCCTTCTATACCTTGAGTAATACTCGCATTCGCACCTATAGCGATACTTGCAGTATTAGAACATTTCGCATTCATACCAATAGCAACAGAATTAACACCTTGACCTGTTTGACAACAATTAGCACCAATCGCAATAGAACCTGCTAATTGACCTGATGAACCAGCAAAAGCACCTATAGCAACAGCACTAATATCTTGATTAAACGCTCCAGCACTATTACCTAATGCTAAACTATTTGATGTTGTTGATTTTGAACTTCCAAAACCGTTTATGACTAAATTACCATCTTTAAGAAGACTACGATTACTACCTCCTAACAATTCGCTATTTGACATTTTTGTATTCTATATATTAATTGGATATTTTTATTTTTCTCAAATACATTTTTAGATTTTCTTGCGGACTTTTTGTCAAAGAAAGCTTTGATGTTTTTTACTCTTAAAATGTTTAGATTTACCATCATTACTAATTACAGACCCACATTCACATTTAAATTTTTGTTCTCTATATTTTTTATGGTATTCTTTTAATTTTTCCTTATTTTCTTCAGCATAGACTTTACGATATTCTGCTTGTTGTTCTTTATGTTCTTCACGATATAATTTACACTTTTCCGCTATTTCTTCCTTATGTTCTTCATAATATTTATGTTTAGTAGTTTTAATTTGTTCTTTATGTTCTTCACGGTATAATTTATTATTTTCTTTAATTTGTTCTTTATTCTCGTCATAATATTTTTTTTGATATTCTGTAATTTGTTCTATATTATCTTGCGTATATTCTTGTTGTGTTCTACCAGCAATTCTCATATTTACACAGACATCTTTAAATTGTCTTATCAATTCTCCTTCTCGCTTGGTTAATTCTTCTTTATTATTACAAGAGAAGTTTTCTATTAATTCTATTTTAGCATCATCATACTTTATTATCTCAAAAGAAGAATTATAACCATATCTATTATCATTATAAAGTTTGATATTTGATTTATGGTCTGCTAATCTTCTACATAATAATTTTGTTGTTGAACCTATATATATGAGTTCTGTTTGTGAAGACCATATTTTATATATTTTACCATTATCATATTTAACCATTTTTTAATGTTTATTAATGTTTATTAGTTAAATAATCTTTATATAACTATTTTTTAACTTTTATCTTTTTTAAGTAAGCATTAAGATTTTTGTTAATGTCCGTATATTTCCCCCAAAGAATAGCAATACTTAAATTATTTGAGCTGAAAGGATTTTCTCTCCACTTTCCTCGTATATTGGTAGCCCTCTTTAAGTAATTCTCCTTTCTTTCAGGGTCTTTATGTATCGTATAATCTTCGTAAGCAGGATTTCCAAATGAGACTTTCTTTATCTTATCACCTTCTTTATAATACATATCCCATTTCTTATTTTTCAAAGTAGAAGGATACAAAGTGTATAAGTCTTTACCTTTTCCAACCAGTTCTTTTGTCTGTAAATGTTCCTCTTCTAATTTTGTCTTCTTTTTGACTAACTTTTTCAATTCATCTTTAGAGAATGTCTTTAATCGTTCTTCTGCATAACATAAAGGATACTCATTATATCTTTCAGCATTATTATCACCGCATTTTACTATATCTCCTCTCAAGTAGTCATTCACAGACAACCAATTCTCCTTAAACCACTTGTTTATACCTGATGATGTAGGTTCTTCTTTACTTTCATACTCTCCTCCACGATTTTTATATTCTTTCACTAATAAGGCAGAACGATAAAGAGAATGACGGGGATACTTGTCATATATCTCTTGTTTAACTTCTTCATATAATTTAGGATTAGATGGAATTGGTTTTTGACCTCCTTGTTGTCTCTTTTCACTTAATATTATCGCTACTCGTTGCTTACTTGCTTGTTTTTTTGTTAAGGGTCTTTTAGAATAACATTCAGTAGGTTTATCTGTCTTACAAACACGCCAGCCAAATTTATAAGGTAATAATGAATAAGGCATTTAATATATTAATATATATTATAAATGGCGAATAGAGAAATTGTTGATTATGATGGAACAGGATATATTTATCCCAAGTATATTCCTCCTTGGTCTCAAACATTAGCATTCGGTTCTTTCTGTAGCACTCAAACCCAGACTGTTTTAGGTGTAAGCACTCCTACACCAATTACTTATAATACTACTGAAATAGCACAATACACCAGCTTTAGCGGTTCTAAAATATTCGTCCAAAGAACAGGTGTTTATCGTTTTACTTACAGTATCCAACTTGATAAATCAGGGGGCGGTAATTCTCCGTGTGAAATCTTTATTGCCGTTAATGGAACACCTGTCCCACGGTCAGGAAGTCAAATTGTCGTAGAAGGTCAAACAGGAGAAACATTCCCTATGTGTGAATTTATTATATCCTTAACAGCAGGTCAATATATAGAAGTCTTATTTAATTCCAGTGATGCGACTATGTCAGCAACTCATTTTCCAGCAGTAGTAGGTCAATATCCAGAAATACCTTCAATTATCAGTAATATACAACAAATAAGTTAAAAAAGTTTATTATATATATTTAAAAATAAAGCGATAAAAGAGAATAAAAGGGAATAAAATGGTTAATTATAAAAATGGTAAAATATATCGTCTATATATTGAATATTATGATGACGAAAAACAGATACAAGAATTAAATTATATAGGTTCTACTACTTTATCTTTATCAAAACGATATGGTAAGCATAAAGAAAATTATAATAGATGGATAAAAGAAGGAAAACCAGAAAATAAAAAAAAAACTACTTCTGTGTATTTATTTGAAAAAGGAGAACCTAAAATAGAACTATTAAGTCCTTATTCTTGTAATAATAAAGAAGAATTATATACAAAAGAAGGAGAATATATACGAAAATATGATTGCGTAAATAGAAATATAATAGGTAGAACTCAAAAAGAATATAATATAGATAATTATGAAAAAATAGCAGAAAGTAGGAAAACCCTATATATTTTAAATAAAGAACAAATATTAAATGATAGGAAAAAATATTATGAGGAACATAAAATAGAAATAGCAGAAAAATCTAAAGTATATCGTGATAAAAATAAAGAACATATAAAAGAACACGATAAAATATATCGTAATAAAAATAAAGAACAATTATTAGAAAAATCTATGGTCTATTATGAAAATAATAAAACTAAAATTGCTGAAATTAGAAAAAGTAAAATTACTTGTAAATGCGGAAGTATATTAAGAAAATATGACTTATCTCGACATTTAAATTCTATGATACATAACAATTATCTTAAGGATAATTTATTACATTTAACAGATATACAACAAATCGCTTAATCTTATTATAATAATTATTATAAGAAGGTTATTAACTCTTATAGCGAATAATAACAATACCAGAACCTCCATTAGCACCATTAACACCTAAAGAAGCTGAACCACCCCCTCCTCCTCCTGTATTAGCAGTTCCCGCAGTTGCCGAAAATGCTGATGCCTGAGCTTCTCCTATACCACCGCCATATAAAGCAGATGTAGGATTAACGACAACAGTAGAAGATGTAGAACCGAGACCACCTCCACCTACAAGTCTTTTTGTTCCGTCCCAATATGTAGAATGACCTAAAGATGTTCCTACGGAATATTGTGATAATGATGCGGGTTGTCCTCCTGATGATGAACTACCACCACCACCGCAACCTGCTCTATTAGCATTTGTAGTTCCTGTTCCACCTTTATAACCTCCTGAACGGACTGTCTCACTACTATATAAATCACCAACAGCACTATTGAATACGGCTGTAGGGGCTGTAGTAGATGACCCTGCTCCTTGCTGACCTCCACCTGAAGATGATGTAGGGGTAATAGTTGTTAAAGTTGAACCTGTGTGAGTAGTAAAAACATAAGAAGATGCGACACCATTAGCAGGGGCATTAACGCCACCAGCACCTCCTCCGCCTCCAGTAGCGGTAATACCTAATGCTACATTTGTAAGCATTAAATTAGCGGGTATTGAAACAGTTGTAGTTCCACCTGTAGAACCTGTATTGCTTGGGGTAGCACCATTACCACCATTACCGATAGATACAGTAAATAAATCAGGTAAAGTAGCAGTAGAGTTTAATGGAAAACCTGATATTTGAATAACACAACCAGCACCACCTCCTCCTGCGAAAGCACCAGAACCGTTAGAAGCCCCTCCGCCTCCACCACCTCCTACGATAAGCATATCTATTTCGGGAACAACATTAGTTCCGTAAGATGTTATAGTAAATGACCCTGTTGTCAAGAATGTATGTGATGTATAACGAGTATAACCTTCGTAATAAGTATTAACAACACCTCCCGTAGCAGACATATTAGTAAATGGTGAAATCCACTGTAGAGCACCTGAAGAAGTATTACTACAACTTAAAATTTGTCCGATAGTTCCTGTAGTTAATGAATTGTCCTGTATCGCCATAGGTTTAACATAACTACCAGTAATGTCTAATGTATTTGTTAATGTCCCATTTCTTCTTAACAAAAATCTCATAGTAGCGTCCATAGAAGCAAAAACGGGGTCGTCTATTACTGTAGTTATAATACCGTAGAGTTGCTCTGTAGTTGTTGTAGTATTGCCTTTAAAACTGATATTTGCTATTTCATCATTAGTAGCAGGAATAGTTTTATTTGTATAGAGTTCTAATGTTGCTCCTCCTCCTGAATTTTCATTAGTTCTAATCTTTTGAGCGGGATTACCGTTTCCAGAGAACCCTGTTTGTTCTATTAGAACAGTTCCATTACCGTCTAATTCTAATCTTAAATCGGCATTAGTATCACTTCGTAATGCGTCGCCCGAACTTACTATAATATCACTGCCTCCTGTTGAATTACCATAAGTTAGTGTTTGTTGTAATGTTTGACTACCTCCACCTCCCCCTGATGATAATGAAAGATTATGAAATGCAGTAGCGAGTGTATTACTTGCTTGACTATATAAACCTAATGTTTTTGACATTTATTTTATAATATATACTTATATAATAAATATTATTTTAATTCTAATAGATGAAACAAATTGTCTTGTAAATATCTATTATGAGTTATACTTTGAAAGTGTTTTCTTTTACAATCATATCTTATACATATACCGCAAGGACAATTATAAGGTCGTGAAGCATATAAATTAATTTTTTCTTTATGTGTTCTGCGATATATTTTACTCCTTTCATTTATTTTATCTTTATTACTCTGTCTATATTCTGTGTATGAACGCCCTGCGACGAGCATATTAACGCATATATCTTTATTTTGTCTTATTATTTCTCCTTCCCGCTTATATAATTGCTCCTTATTATCGCATTTATATTCTTCTATAAGTTCTATTTTAGCATCATCATATTTAAGTAATTCAAAAGAAGATGTATAATATTTGCTTGTTTCATCTTTATATTTTTTATATTTGCTTTTATGTTCTACTAACCTTACACATAATTTCTGTGTAGTAGAACCTATATATATTTTTTCTGTATTTGAAGACCATATTTTATATATTTTTGAATTATGATAATTAACCATTTTTTAAAGTTTTTTATGTTTTTTTATGTTTTTATATTAAAAAGTTTTTAAATACTTTTTGATGCCATTT
>Ga0315904_10002420_pt1 | contig 28934 bp, 22 predicted proteins | sample LakEriMetagenome_6_FD_203529 | JGI IMG/M metagenome (GOLD analysis project Ga0315904, IMG submission 203529) | Freshwater fungal communities from buoy surface, Lake Erie, Ohio, United States - Buoy 12 MA120 | ecosystem: Environmental > Aquatic > Freshwater > Lake | place: USA: Lake Erie, Ohio...
GGCCGCCTGCGCTTTCTCACCAACCAGACCGACCTCTCGACGATCACCATCACGCTAAGAGAAGTCAAGAACTTCGTCCCCGAAGGCCCCCCGACACTGGCGACCCAAGTCTCACGGAGCTTCGGAAACTCGCTGGACGCACTCAAAGCGTTTGTCGTCGGCCTTTTGCTGCTCGTGGTTGCGCTTATTCCGTGGGTACTGCCACTGGGAATCATGGCTATGCTCATCTTACGCTTCGTGAAAAAACGACGATAGAATAGCCGCTATGAGTAGGTGGCGATTGGATGGGCAGCGAGCGCTGGTAACGGGTGGAACACGGGGCATCGGGGCGGCGGTTGTGGACGAGCTTCGAGGCCTTGGCGCGACGGTGCTTACCGTCGCCCGTACCAGCGCGGATATTAGCGCCGATATTTCCGAAGACGGTGCCGCAGAGCGCGTGATTTCGGCGGCGCGTGAGAAACTCGGAGGGCTGGAGATTCTGGTCAATAATGTCGGCACGAACGTCCGCAAGTCCACGCTCGCTCTCTCAGACCCGGAGATCGAGACCGTGCTGACGACAAATCTAACCGCGGCGCTGGGCTTTTGCAAAGCTGCGCAGCCCATGCTTGCAGAGAGCCGAGGTTGTATTGTCAATATTGGCTCCGTGGCGGGAAATGTAGCGATTGGAACGGGCGTGGCCTATGCCATGAGCAAGGCGGCGCTGGATCAGCTCACGCGCTATCTGGCCGTGGAGTGGGCCGGTGCAGGGGTTCGCGTGAACTCGGTCAATCCGTTCTACACCCGCACACCACTCGCCCAGCCCGTGCTCGACGACCCAGAGCGGCTGGCACGCGTTCTGGCCAATACGCCGCTAGGACGGATTGCGGAACCGGAAGATATTGCCGCCGCTGTAGCCTTTCTCTGCCTCCCTGCCGCGCGCCATATCACGGGGCAGTGCCTCGCCGTGGACGGTGGCTTTCTGGCACGGGGTTCCTATGTCACCTAGCGGTACAACCCGGTATAATCTCTTCCATGCCTCTCTTTTTGACGGAAGACGACGTTCTCTCGGTACTGACGATGCCCGATGCCATTGCGGCTCTTGAGACCGCTTTTACTGCCCAAGCCCAGGCCGATGCACAAAACCTCCCTCGTCAGCGTATCTTTATGTCAAGTGGAGTTCTCCATCACATGGCGGCGGCGCTGCCGGCCCTCGGTGTGATGGGAACTAAGACCTATACGTCCTACTCTAGTGGAATCCAGTTCTATGTTCAGCTTTTCTCAACAGAGACCGGGGAGCTACTGGCCTATCTTGAAGGAAATCGCCTAGGCCAGATTCGCACAGGAGCGGCGACAGGCCTTGCGATCAAGCACATGGCACGCCTCGACACCCAAGTTGCCGCACTCTTTGGTGCAGGGTTTCAGGCAGAGACCCAGGCCGAGGCTCTGGTGGCGACTCTCCCAAACCTACGTGAGATTCAGGTCTATAGCCGTCAACCGCAGCGACGACAGAAGTTCTGCCAGGCAATGACGGCGCGTCTCGGGATTCGTTGTAGCTCAATGGACAGCCCCGAGGCGACGGTGCGTGGGGCTAAAGTCATCATCACCGCCACCAGTGCCTACGAGCCGATCTTGAAGGGAGCCTGGCTTACCCCCGGAGACTTTGTCGCAGCTGTCGGAGCGAACCGGCTCTCGGCCCGCGAAATAGATGAAGAGGCCGTCTCCCGTGCGCAAGTGGTGGCGGTAGACGACCTCACACAGGCCCAATTTGAGGCAGCGGAGCTCCTCTTTGCCCATGAGCGCCGGAAGTTTCTCTGGAAAAAGGCCATCCCACTCGCCGCTGTTGTGGTAGGCCGCGCCAAGGGCCGACCCGATGCAGATGCCATCACGCTCTTTAAGTCCCTAGGGGTCGCACTAGAAGACATTGCCGTAGCGGCGGTGGTCTACGAGAAAGCGAAGGAAAGGGGCCTGGGACGCCAGCTTTGAACGCGATTCTTGCCATTGACCTCGGAACCTCCTCCACCCGTGCGCGCTTGTATGAAGCCCAGACGGGCAAGCCAATTGAAGGCGCAGTCTCTCAGCGCAGCCACACGCCTCAGACCACACCCGATGGTGGCTCGACCCTGAATGCAGACTCTCTCGTACATGAGGTCGCGGCCTGCGCCGCTGAGGCCCACGAGAAAGCCCCTAAAGACTGCTGGATTCTGGGAGTCGGGCTGAGCTGCTTCTGGCACTCGATCGTGGGAGTGGATGCCGATCGCAATGCCGTGACGCCCGTCTTGCTCTGGAACGACCGGCGGAGCGCGGGCCATGTCGCCCGACTGAAAGAACAGCAGCCCGAGCTACCCAACCAGACCGGCTGCCCGTGGCACACCAGCTTTGTCTACGGCAGACTCACCTGGCTCCGCGAGGCCCAACCCGATTTATTCGCAAAGTGCCAGCAGTTTCTCACACCTGCCGCCTATATCCTGAGAAAGCTGGTCGGCGCCACGGGCGAGTCTACCTCCATGGCATCGGCATCGGGGCTCTGGGATCAGACAAAACAAGCCTGGCTCCCCGAGTGGGAGTCGCTTCTGCCCCCAATCTGCGATGTGCCCGTCTCCGCCCAGAGCTCGCCGCTCTTGCCAAGGCACCTCGCGCAGCTCCCGTGGTTTCCGCCTGTGGGGGATGGCATGGCATCTAACCTAGGCTGTGGAGCTGTGACGCCCGAGCGCCTCGCTCTGATGATCGGCACAAGTGGTGCGATGCGGGTCATGCCCCCCGCAGGCAAGCTCCCCGCACTCCCACCAGGCCTCTGGCGCTACCAGCTCGATTTGAGTCGCTGTGCCTTGGGTGGTGCCCTGACCAACGGTGGCTCGGTCTGGGCCTGGCTGGAGCAGACTCTCAAGCTCTCTGAGAATCCAACGCCCTTGCCGCCCGATAGCCATGGGCTTACCGTGCTCCCGTTTCTGGCAGGCGAGCGCGCTCCGCTCTGGCGCGATGATCTCACCGCGGCGATTCTCGGGATCTCCACCTCCACCACCCCCGATGCCCTCGCCCAAGCGCACCTAGAAGCCGTGGCCTACCGATTTGCCGCTCTGCGTGACTTCCTGCGCCCCGTCGCCCCCGAAGCGGAGCTGATTGGAACCGGCGCGGGCTTGCTCGCCTCGCCTCACTGGCAGCAGATCCTCGCCGATGTCTTAGGGGAGACGATCTTAGTTAGTAGCGAGGAAGAAGCAAGCTCACGCGGTGCGGCGCTCTGGGCGCGGGAGTGCCTGGGGCTTGGCACGATCCAAGACGCTCCCCTCCCCGAGATTCTCCACCGCATCACGCCCAACCCCGCCCACGCCGAAACCTACGCCACCGCTCGCGCACGGCACGAAGACCTTCTCAAGACCCTCCTACCCCCAGCCCCTTCCTCCCAATCCTGGGAGGAAGGGAAGAGAGGGGAGCCAGAGGGTACCCGGGGCTAGGGAGGAGGGTGTGAACGTTCTCCTCTGCCCTGACTCGTTCAAAGGCGCACTTTCGTCCCCGGACGTAGCGGCGGCGATGGCCCAGGGCTGGCAGCGCGTCTTTCCGATGGAAGACCCCCTCGTGCTCCCCCTCGCCGACGGTGGCGAGGGGACGCTCGATGTGCTCCTGAGTGCCACCGGCGCCGAGCGTTTTACAGAGACGGTTACGGGGCCACTGGGGGAGCCCGTGCTTGCCGCCTGGGGGCTGCTTCCCGATGGCACTGCCGTGGTAGAGCTCGCACAAGCCGCCGGACTCTGCCTCGTCCCGCATGATCAGCGCGATCCCAAAATCACCACGACGTCCGGTGTCGGGGAGCTTCTCTTGCAAGCGACCAAGCACACGAAAAAGCTTCTGATCACGCTAGGCGGTTCCGCGACCAACGACGGTGGCGCGGGAATCTTAGAGGCGTTTAGCGACACACAGCAGCTTGGCTACGACGTGCAAATCGCCTGTGATGTGGACAATCCCCTGACGGGCCCACGTGGTGCAAGCGCGGTCTTTGGGCCACAGAAAGGCGCAACGCCGCAAGATATCGTCCTTCTCGACGAGCGCCTCGGCAAGCTCCGCGACAAATTAGGGCTACCCGAGCAACCAGGTGATGGCGCAGCAGGAGGCGCTGCCTACGGCCTGCGCTGGCTCTTTCCCGGCGCACGCCTTGTGCCCGGCATCGAGCTGGTTCTGGATGCCATCGGATTCGAAACCCATCTCACCACTACCGATCTCATCCTCACCGGTGAAGGCAGGCTCGACAGCCAGACGCTGGGTGGAAAAGCCGTCGCTGGGGTTGCCCGACGCGCCAAAGCACATGGCGTCCCCGTCATCGCGCTGGTGGGGAGCCTTGGCAGTGACCTCACCGGCCAGCAGCTCGCCGACACAGGCATTACCACCGTTTTCCCCCTCGCCCCCGGCCCCTGCACCCTCGACGAGTCTGTCCACAACACAGCGGCCTGGCTAGCCAACACCACCGAGCGAGTCGCACGCCTCTACGCTCTGACGAGAAACACACCCACTGCCAACGGGCAGCCTACTTCCGGGTACTATCCGACCCATAAGTGAGTTTCAGGCTAGCCTGGGACGGCAGCGATCCCGTGGGCACCATGCTGGTCGCCACCACTGACGAAGACTTCTGGCCGGAAGATGCCCCTGGAGTTGCCCTCTATGTCCACAAGCTCGCCGTGGCGCGGCGGGCGGCGGGGCGTGGGGTGGCGCAGGCACTCTTGCGGCAGGCGGAGATTGAGACAGCGGCGGCAGCAATCCCCCACCTCAAGCTCGACTGCCGCGCAGACCGTCCCAAGCTCCAGGCACTCTACGAATCGGCAGGATTTCAGCGGGTCGATGAGCGCGTTGTCTTTGGCTGGCTCCACGTGGTTCGCTACGAGAAGTGCTCGGCATAAAGCAGAGGCCATGTCTCAAAGGCACGGTCGAGAGGCTTGCCCATTTCGGAGACCAGCACCCACTGGTTCTTAGGGCAGGCGAGGTCGTAGGTCAGCGCACGCCCGTCGGGGAAGGTAAAGGCGCGAGCCAGTGTGGTTTCGTCGGGGTTGGCACGGCGGACTTGGTCAAGCGTAAGTTTGCTACCGAGCACCAGAATCCCGAGAGTGGGCGTGGAGTAGACCGCGATATGGAGTCCCTTGCCGCCGTCAAAGAGTCGCCAATTGCCTGACTCGGAAAGAAGCTTGTACGTCGTTGGCACCGAGACCGGCCCTGAAGCAACGGCAAAGTTCTCGTGGACGCCTGTGTTGTTCCAGAGCTTGTAGTCGCTCCCCGGCCCGGCGAGGTGAAATGTCTGGGAAATCTCCGTGGCACCGTCATCGAGTAGGAGCGTGATGGGGCGCGGCACGACATAGGAAGCAGGCGAGGGGCGACTCCCGCCAGCGCTCAGCAAGTAGTTCGGCCCGGCGGAGTAGATCTCGGGGCAGGTTCCCTCCCCATGTCCCAGCCGCACAAAGTAGCCCTTGCCTTTATCGGAGAGCAGCGTCACGACGCCTTCTGCTGGACGGTACGGCAGGCACGCGGCGATAATTGCGTGCGTCTCACTGAGCGAGTCGGTTGCCTTGATGGTGTTTTTTGGGGCAAAGCTCAGCCACACATTCATGTAGGTCGTCTGGTAGCCCAAGCTGAGCTGCGTCGCCTTAGCGTACTCATCGCGGCGGCGGAACGGCGGAAAGTGGCGTAGCTTATAGCTCCCCAGTGCGTAGCAGAAGTTCAGAAAATCCAGCACGCCCCGAGACGCTGTCCGCACCGGCTCAGAGCCAAACGCCTCTAAATTGAGCAGCCCCAGCAGTGTGTAGCCGATATAGGGTTGCGAGTTGAACTCCCAGAGCCCCTCGGTGCGCAGGTGCGATAGCAGCGCGAGAATCTTGCCCTCCATCCCATTGGCGAGATTGTCGTAGCGCGGGTCAGTGTTGCCGTGGGTCGCCAGCCAGCGGTTCTTGAGGTACCGCGAGCCCTCAGTCATGAGCAAGTGGTTCTCGGTCTCAGGGTAGCGCCCACCGGTGTTGGGTGCCTTATCGCGGTAGGCGTTGCCGTCCTCGATCAGCAAGACACGCAGCAGGTGCTCCCGTGTCTTGGGATAGAGCCGGGTCTCGTCGCCGCCAAAGAGCCATAGAATCGTCGTCAGCACCGAGAGATCGAAGTCGTAGTCGCCCAGCGGATTCACCGGCGATGATGTCCCGGAGACGCCCCAGGGCTTGTGCTCCAGAAGAAACTGATTGGCCTCAGAGACCTGCCGATTCGTCACCAGTCGCGCCAAGAGCGCCCGCGGCACATCTCCTTTGCGCTCTTTTGTCCACGTCGCTAATGGCCGGTATGCCCACCAAGATAAAACGGTCTCCGCCAGCGTCGAGTCTTTCTTCCACTTTAGCGTTCGCTCTTGCGGGACGGCTAGGTTGCCAGGCGGGAGGGATTTCATTGGGGAAGTATCACCTTGCATTATCAGAATAAAGCGCTGAAAAAGCAGCTCCAGCGCGGGAAGTACCTCTTGCCAGCGAAGCGGTTGCTTGCCCAGTGCACGCTGAAAGACATCGCACTGCGTCTCCGAAAGTAAACCTTGAGTGAGCGCTTTCTGCAAGCGTTCGGCAGCACTCTCTTGACGCAGTGTGGGGTCAAGGTCACCAAGTAGCGATTCCACCAGCAGGAGTACTTCCGCAATATCCAGCTCATCACAGAGGGGCTCTGGTGAACTGCTCAGCCGTAGCCAGATGCGCTCAAGCTCCTCCGCTGTCCAGCGAAACGGTAGCAGATCCTCGCGAAGCTCTTGGGTCACCACCTCGCAGAACATAAACCTACAATTCCAAAACGGCTGTATGCTTACGAGCTGCGCAACCCGTCCAAGGTCTTGGTCAAGATTATGCTCCACCTCGGTTCGTACGAAGTAAACAATGTTGCAGTCGGCGCGGCGGGCGATTAGATCGACTCGCCTTGCGGTGGTGAGAAACTCAGGAAGCTCTGAGGGCATGGGGCGACACTGCACCGAGTAGCCAAGCTCTCGGTATTCCTGCGCGAGACTCTCGACGGTCTCGTCATAGCCCTTCGAAGATACCACTATCCCCATGTTGGTTAATGGTACCTTACTCGCACCGCCCAAGACGGAGACCTTCAAACACGAGCTCCGAACCGAGCAAGCAACGCCAGAATCTCGTCCTTGCGTTCGACTTGCTCGGCGAGGGCTGCGGGCGTGAGAGTCACATAGCCCTTTTGGTAAACCTTACTGGTGTAAGAGACATTGGGGCTGGCCCCAGCTTTGAGAAGGATTTCGACGGCCTCGGGACAGTTCCCACGCACTGCCTCCATCAAGAGCGGGATGGAAAAGGGATCGCCAAGCGGTTCGTCCTCATTGGGGTTTGCCCCTAGAGACAACCAAAGGCGCATCGCTTTGAGCTTGGCATTGAGGCGACGCTCTAGTGGTCGGCCTAGGTGAGGCACCACGCACATATTGGGGATCGTCTGGTGCAGGAACTTATTTTTGTCTGCTTGGGTCAACAAGTCCCCTCCGATAAACTCCAGAGGAAACCCTTCCTCCCAGACCTGACGCTCCGTCCCACTGTAGAGCAGACGCCCCTTAAGCCCCAAAAGTCCCTCCAGCGCTCCGAGGATCATGGCGGAGTCAAGCTGATCAAGGTACGGCTTAGTTGGGAGGGGGCTTGGAGGAATGGGAGGGGCAAACTCGGCGTGTAGCTCTGCGAGTTGCTGAGATAGGTATTCCAAGCGCGGATCACGTCGCTTTTCTTCGGTGAGAAACGCTTCTTCATCGAATGGCGTTCCCGTCGCTTCCCCCATAGCAATTTCCCAATCGCGGTGTGTCTTTCCCAGCGCAATAACAATATCTTCGCACTGGGTTCCCGGCACGCAATACGGAAGGAGCACTTCAGGATTTCCTGCCAGACGCGCGAGTTCTTCAAGTGTTTTGTACTGAAGTGGATCGTCCGAGCCACTGTCTGAGCCCACCCAATAATCCGGCGCGGAATCGAACGTATCGATCAGCACCCCATTCTCGAAGAGCTCGTACTGGGCAATATCACCATCGTACTCGCTCAAATAAAGCACGGGAAGCCGTGTCTGCTCGGCGATTGCTTTTGCCTCACAGCGATACGGATAGACCGAGACCCAGCCGTTCTGTGGTTCCGCCGAGACCCACGCGATACTGGCTGTCACCTCAATCGCCTCACGAACCCGCGCGACATCGGTGGTGCGAACGTGAAAATTATGAAAAGTACTCCCCATACACCACGCACTCCCCCACCGTCCCACAAAACCGGAAAAGCCCCCTCAACCCGCACCGGGTTTGAGGGGGCTTTAGCCTCCTTGCCGCAACAGCGGGCCGCTTTAGCCGCCCGTTCTCATACGACGCCCGAATTTACGCGCCCGTTACCGATAGAGCGGGCCGTAGGTGGCGCAGGCGCGGTAGTCGGCGGATTGGGGCTCTAGGGCACCAAAGCGGGTCCAGCAGGAGGGGCGGAAGACGCTGGTGTCGGTGACGTTGTGCATGTCCACGGGGATGCGTAGCATCGCGGCGAGCGTGATCAGATCCGCACCGATATGCCCACGGGAGATCGCGCCGTGGTTGGCGCCCCAGGCGTTCATCACGGAGTAGACATCCACAAACGGCCCGACTCCCGTCAGGTTCGGCGCAAACCAGGTGGTCGGCCAGGTCGGGTTCGTGCGGGCATCGAGAACGTCGTGGACATCATCGGGGAGGGAGACTGTCCAGCCCTCCGCGATTTGCAGCACCGGCCCGAGGCCGCGGACGAGGTTGATGCGGAACATGGTGCAGGGAATATCGCCCACAGTCGTGAAGTCCGTGCTCCAGCCCCCTGCCGGGAAGTAGCCCAAGTCTGATGTGCACCACTTGGTCGCGGCCAGCGCTTGCTTGGCATCGTTGTCCTCAATCTCGTACCAGGGCTTGAGCGCATGCCCCGTCCAGTCCAGCGCCGCCGGGCCGGAGTTGATCAGGTGCAGAATCCCGCCTGTTGCCTTGCCCGTAAGCTCATGCCCCGAGACACGCTTGACGGCTTCGGGGGACCAGTAGGTGCGCACATCGGCGAAGAGCTGCGCCTCGCCCTGGGTCAGGAGGTGGCCAAAGAGCATGGATGCGCCGTTGAGGGCATCGTTCTCGGTGGCGACGATATACGGCTGGCGAATCCCGTTCCAGTCGAAGCTCGTGTTGAGGATCGCCTCCAGAAAGTCGCCATTGGGGAAGTGATCCGTCCACTGGCGCTGGCCTTGGAAGCCCCCCGCCAGCGCATTGTGCCCGCGCGACTCCTCCACAAAGCCCATTTCTGCCAGCTTCGGGTTGCCCACCATTAGGTCCCGCGCGATCAGCGCCATCTTCACCGATGTCGCCCAGTCGGCGTCTTTCTGCTCGCGCGTGCGCTGCTTCTCAGGCGCGTTGGTGTCTGCGCCCTCAAGGCAGTGCTCCTTCACCCAGGCCAGAGCGCGGACAAATTCCTCCTGGTCGTAGATACCACGGTCCATGCGCCGCACGAACTCGGTCATGTCTAGAAACTCGGGGCGCATTCCGAGGAAGCTCTCGAAGAAGTCGCAGTCCACAATCGAGCCCGCGATCCCCATGGAGACGCCGCCCATCGCCAGATAGCTCGTCCCCTTCATGGTCGCCACCGCGAGGCCGGACTTTACAAAGCGCAGGATCTTCTCCGCGACATCGGCGGGGATGCTCGTGTCCGTGCTGTCTTGTACCTCGTGGCCGTAGATGCCAAACGCCGGAATCCCCTTCTGCGTGTGCCCCGAGAGCACGGCGGCCAGATAGACCGCGCCGGGACGCTCGGTGCCATTGAAGCCCCAGACCGCCGTGGGAATCGAGGCGTCAAGGCTCATGGTCTCTGCGCCGTAGCACCAGCACGGGGTCACGGTCAGCACGACGCCAACCCCCTCACGCGCAAACTTCTCCGCACACGCCGCCGCCTCCGCCGCGCCGCCGATGCACGTGTCCGCGATCACCACTTCAATAGGCAAGCCACACGCGTGCTTGATATTTTCGACAATCAGCGCCGCCGTGCGCTGCGCCATGCCCATCGTCTGATCTTCCAGACTCTCGCGGACGCCGCCGTAGCGGCCATCGATCGTGGGACGAATCCCAACTTTGGGAAGGGAACCATTCAGGCGGTTCACCGGTGCATTCTTCTTCATGCGGGTATTGTACCCACGATTCCATCAGCGTGGCGCGACAGGAATATGCCCGCCGTTTCAGCCACGTTGCCAGGGTGTAACCCACTTCCCATGCACCGAACAAAGAATTGACGAACCAACCGGCTTGACCGTGATTGCCCCACCACCAGGACACTGAAGCAAGTTTTTTGAAAGAGGTTGCCCTTTTAAACGCGCCGTATCCAGATGTTCCATACGCTCACCGCATTGGGGATACTCTGCATCCCCTGGCTCCATCCAGGTTGTTCCATGAAGGGTACAGTACGGATCGCGCCCAAGTCCTAGAAATCGCAATCGTCCCCCAGATGGACAGCGTAGATTGTCTACACGAAACATCCTGCGCTCCGCTTCGGTCATCTGGTAGCCCAGGTCCTTCCAACCATCCATTCCATCCTGCTCCTTGGCACTGTCAATCCGCCAGAGGATCGCGTGGCACTGCGCTGTTGTTGGGCTCCGAACCCCATCACCATGAATCGTGCAAAACGCAGGGCGATTAAACTCACCCAGTACCAGGGCTCCTCCGGCGGGACACGCCAATTTATGTCGATCACTTGGACGAAAATACTCCCAGAGATCGCGCCACTGGGGTTGGTAGCCCGGGCGCAGACGGCTATCCATTCCAAGCTGCTCTTTTGCCGCACTCACCCAGCGTAAAACTGCAAGGCACTCCTGATGCTGACGGTCTTGTAAGCGGTGCTCCTGCCAGCCAAGAACCAAAGCCATAGCAATCGTTAGAGTGACAAAGGCAAGAGGTACAGATCTGCGTTTCATGGCGACGGCTTCCAGCCCACAAGCAGGCCGTGTACAGAGCAGTACGGGGATTCCTCAAATTTACCTATGAAGTAACGCCCTCCCGCCAAGCAACGTGGGGAGAAATCGTGGTTCACCATATCGGTTATATACTCCCAGGTAGGAGCTTTGCACTTCTCAAGATCCGAGCGCCCTTGAGTGCAAGCCATTTCTTTATAGGAATCCAGCCGTCGCAAAATATGCTGGCACTCGTCATGCTGATACTGGCGCTCGATACGCTCTTGCCGGGCTTGAAGGGCGACCAGTTCTACGGGCACGGTGAAACAGAGAACGAGGGCGGCGCGGTAGGCAAGACGTTTCATACGATCATTCTTGGTACCGCGTCGCTTTGTTTGTAGAGCGCTACTTGCGCCTAAGGTATCCTAAAGGCTCAGGCGAAAGGAGCCGTTTCGGTGGGACTTTACGAACAACTCAAAGCAACGCCGCGCTGGCAGGTGCGGCGCGAGCTGGTGCACAGTAGCACCGATGCCGTGGCGCTTTTTGCCTGGCTTCCCCATGAGACAGAGGGCTGGGTGCGAGCGGCGATGGCTAAAGCCTTCGGAGAGCTTGGAGGGCCAGAGTCGCATAAGGCGCTGGAGCAGCTAGTTCACGATGAGTCGGGACTGGTGCGGAGAGAGGCCGTGAAAGCGCTGGATCAGCTCCAAACCCTCACGGCACGATTTACGCTCCGGGAAACCTACGTCCAAGAAGACGATCCCCTGGTGCGCCGCGCCGTGGCCGAGAGTCAGGTGCCTATAGGAGAGCCTACGGGGCTGGGGAAACTCTACACAACGCTTGCCTACGAGAAAGACCCTCTTGCCCGTTCACGAGCGATCCAAAATGCGGCTATCGAATCGGGAAGGCAGCTCCTCCCCAATCTCTACACGCTCTTACAAACAGAGAGCGCCCCGATGGTGAGACAGACACTCTATGATCTCATCCTCGCCCTTGGTGGCCCCGAGGCACTCCAGTACGTCATTCAGAATATCAATCGTGAGTCCTCCCCACAGGTACGTGGCTCTCTCGTCCATCTCTTGAGCCGCCATGGAGGGGATGCTATCCCAGACGTTTTTCTCCGTTGCATCCTTATCGAACAAAATGACATGGTGCGGGCCGCTCATGTCAATGCCCTCGGAGCGTGGCAAAGTCGTGAGATGGTACAGACACTCCAGGCAATCAGTGAGCGATTTGCCCATACTGACTCTTACGCAACGCATATGGCGGCACGTAGAATCCGCGATGTGCAGCTGGCACAGCTCTCCGTCTCGGAACTCTTTTCGTGGCTGAGTATGGAACCCAGCACGGGACTTCGAGCATGCATCGTGGAGCTGCTGATCAAGCCCCCTCACGCCACAACCCCAGGACTTCGGCGAGCATTGGCAACCCATGCTCTCCAAGAAGAGGATGATTCCATCGTGGGAACGATCCTACACTTCCTTGAGAACTGGTACTCGAACCGAACCAGCGAGTTTCAACGTGCACATTTCCACGCAGAGATTGACCGTCAAATCCCCGCTCATATCCCACGGAATTCAGCAGCCTACGATGAGGCTTTCGCCGCACTCAGGCTTATCCTCATCCAGCACTACAAGAACATGTCGGCGGACGTTGCCGGCACACTCCTTCAAACAGCTACCCATCCGGGTGATCGTCTACAGCTCTTCACCGTGCTGCGCACCCGTAAACCCATCACCGACCAGACACGAAATGTTCTCTGCAACCTAATCCTCATAGAAACAAACCCTGCACTGCTTTATACCTTTGCTCTCTCTGTAAGGAAAATTATGGACATAAACCTAGCGGAGCTGATCCAGCAACGCCTCACCGAGGAAAAAAATCCGGCGATCCGTGAGGAACTATTACTGCTTGAGCTTCAGCTCCGTTGTGACTTGCGCAGGAACTGAAGCGCAGAATTCGGAGATTTCATCATGGTATTTCCAAACTCTCGGGCATTGGTGGAGCGATACAGGTACAATGAGAACCGTGGGACGAAAGACCAGCACCAGTAGCATTAAAGCCTTTGTGATCACCGTCGCCTTTATTTTTCTCTTTACGGTCGCGCTTTTGCTGGACATTCAGTATCTTTACTTCATGGCCGTGATGGCCGCGCTGCTCCAGCCCATCGCCTACGGAATTGTCGCACTGGCCCCTACCAGCTACTCGGGCCAGCGCCGACACGTTAGTAGCGCTGTCGAGGGCAAGCCCCTCCGTGTTACGTTGGAGCTCTCGGCCCAGGGACGATTTCCCGCCACGACTCTCGAAGTAGACGAGGTACTTCCGCCCTCCCTCCCGCGCACCGATGAGCCACTTCGGCGCAAGCCGGAGTCCTGGGACGGCTACACGGGCACTCTGACGTATACCGTAGAGCCCCTTCTGCGTGGGGTGCACACACTGGGGCCCACGCGTGTCGAGACCACCGATCCTCTGGGGCTCTTCTCGTTCTCCGCCGATCTTGCACCGACCACGGAAGTCGTGGTGCATCCCTCGCCTCTCACGGTTCGGGTGGCACAGTCCGGCGGCGAGGGGCGCTTCGGGGTACGGGAGCGCGAGGGCAAGGCGCAGCGCGGCGATGGCCTAGAGTTCCACGGCGTCCGCGAGTACCACCCCGGCGACTCTTTAAGGCGTGTCCACTGGCGTACGACCGCGCGCACCGGTCGGCTCGCCGTCGTGGAGTTTGAGAAAGCCTTTGAGCAAGACCTAGTGATCGCGCTAGATCTCACAAAAGAAACCCATGTCGGGAGTGGGCGCGAGTCCACCCTAGAGTACGCCGTGAAGATCGCCGCCACCCTCGCAGATCGAACAGCGACCCGTGGCGGGGGCGTGATGCTCTTTACCCAAACCGGCAAGGCCACCCTTGATGCCCGCTCCAGTGACCCAGAGGCCGCCCGCTATCGTCTCTTTGACCAGCTTGCACGCGCACAGGCCACCGCAGACGTGTCCTTGGCGGCGACCCTGAGTGCGCAGCAGTTTCGTCCGGGCACGCGCCTCGTGGTGCTAACAGCAGCCGGGGATCCCGCCCTTGATGCGTGGCTCACCCGCCGTCTGAGCCTAGGCGATAGCCTCGAAGTCTACTACTTTGATCCCTTGAGCTTTGGAGGACGGGCCACACGCCTGCCAGGTGTCCCTCCCACCCTCCTGAAGCGCATCGAGAAGAAACACTCCCCTTGGGAAGAAGGAGGCAAACACCTTGAGCCAATCCTCCGTGAAAGTCGCTAGTTCTGAGCTAGCCCCGAAAACTCAGGAGGGCTCGCTGCCACTCCAGCTTGCCGCCCTTCTGGGGCAGAGCCTTGCTCTTTACGCCCTTGCCTCTCCGATCATCAGTATCGGCTACACAATGTTCTTGGTACTGTTGGGGGTGGTCGGGCTCTTCACCGCCCGTGCCGTTCAGCGCAGAGAAGGAGGCAGCGCACTCTTACTTCCGGGTGCGATTGGGATGATAGCAACATTTTTCGTGGTTCAGTTCCTTGTGCTGCGCTTTCGAAATGTGCTCCCCCTAGACTTCGCTCTCACGAGTGCCGACACCAGCCTAATCATGGCTCTGACCTTTACGGCTACCCTCGCGATATTCTTCTGGCTTACCGACTCTGCGACGCTTTTTTCGTGTGTCTGGTCTATGGCCATGTCCGGACTTGCCGCCACGATCAACCTGAACGTCATCACGATTGTCTGCTTTGGGGCCTACTTGCTCTGTGCGCTCTTTCTGCTGGTGCACCACCACACGCTGGCGCAGGCAGGGGCTATCGGGCGGCGACAGGTCACCTCAGGCTCCCTGCTTCTGCTCCAAGTGCGGACGGCGGCGCTGCTGTGGCTCCTGACCTTTGTTCTGGGCTGCGTCGTCGCGATTCCGCTTCAGATGATCGGGCGCAATATGTCTCTGGAGCGGGTGCTGGAGCGCTTGAAAGTCTCTCCTGAGCAGAAGCGCCTCCAGGGAGCCAAGCAGCTACGAAACTTTGAGAGTGCACGGGAGTTTGCCGTCGGACTGGGGCCGGTCACCGATGACGATACCCTGCTCTACCGGGTCAAGGTCTCACGTCCCTACTACTGGCGCATTAGCACCTTCGCAACGCTCCAAGGCAACCTCTGGGTTCCCTACGCCGCGGATCTTAATGGAGAGGCACTTGCTCCCCAGAGTAGGGCCAGTAGCCAGAGCCTCTTCACCTTCTCGCCCGGTGTGGAAGGTTCACGAGCAAAAACGGAGCCGGTTCAGGTCATGGTCGAGCCACTAGTCTCCCTACGCGGCCTGTGCCATATCGCCGAGCCACGGGAGCTTCGCACCGACCTGCCCACGATCATTCGCCGGGTAGATGGCACTCTGGGAATGATCCGTAACCAGCTTGACATGGCTCCCCCGCTCACGGCATACTCCCTGACCTGTGATGTCTCCATTGCGACGGCGCAGGAGCTGAATAACTCCTCACGTCGCTATCCCAAGGAGATCCAGGATCGGTATCTCCAAGACCCAAATCCCACTCTCTTAGACGAGCTGGCACGCACGGCGATTGGAGCGACCAAAGGCCCCTTTGACCAAGCGGAGGCCATCCGACAGTTTGTGGCGAACCGGTGTATCTACTCACTAGATGCCCCCGTGTGCCCTCTGGGACGGAACCCAGCGGAGTGGTTTCTCAATGAGTCCAAGGTCGGCTACTGTGACCTCTACGCGACATCGGTGACGATGCTCTGCCGCGCGGCAGGCATCCCGGCACGCATTGCGACGGGCTTCAATGCTGGGGAAGTAGACCCCGATCATCCGTCTTCCTACCACCTTCGAGAGCGCAATCGCCACGCCTGGTGCGAAGTGTTTTTTACTGGCTACGGCTGGATTCCCTTTGATGCCACGGCCCTCACCGCAGAAGCGACCTCGATCCCCGTGGCAAGTCCTCCCAGCACTAAGGCCAAGACTGCGAACATCTCCCCTGGCCCCATTGCGCTGGCAGGCATTGCCGTACTTGGGCTTCTCGCGGTGGGCGGCAACGAACTCTACCAGCGGCGGCGCGGTGTTCGTCCAGGGCAAAGCCAGATCTCGCCGGAAGAGATCTTTGCGCGACGTGTTCTGGCAACCTACCGTAGCGCTCTGCACCAGCTCAAGCGCCACGGCGCCATGCGAGAGAGCACGATGACGGTCGGGGAGCACACCCAGCTTGTCCAGAAACAACTTGGTAGCAGCGTGGGAAAACACTACGAGCGGCTTGCCAAGCTCAGCGAGCGTGCCCTTTTTGCCCAGCAGGCACTCCAAGAAAAGGATGTGAGCCTTGCACAAGAGGCCCTGCGCGAGCTCAATACGAACCTGAAAGAGAGAAAACACTAGATGGCACGAGCTGCCGCCACTAAGCCTAAGGCCCAGGAGCGCCCTGAAGGCCCTCCAAGAGTGATCTTACTGACCGGGATGGAGTCGGATCGGAAGCACGCCGAGGCGCTACTTTTTCTGAAGCAGGCCGATCCAGACTTCGCCGACTTCGATGCGGAGACCCTCGATGGCTCGCACGTCAAGGCGGATCAGGTATTGGGTGCTGTCGGAACCGTTCCCTTTGGTAGCGGCAAGAAAGTCGTGGTGCTCCGCGACACCCAGCAGCTCGATGCCGAAGACCAGAAGCGGCTCGCCGGCGGCCTGGATCGTATTCCCCCGAGCGGGCTCTTGGTCCTGCACACGGGCTCTCCCATTGTCGAAGACGGAAAGACCAAGCGCGGCACGACGGTGAGTACGGAGCTTGCCAATGCGGTCAAAAAACTCGGGGAGGTGCGGGACTTTGCCCTGCCGAAAGTCGAGGATCTCCGTGGACACTTGCTCCAGGAGGCCCGCCGCTTGGGCAAGACACTAGATCAAGACGCCCTCACGCTTCTCTCCCAGCTCCCCGCCGACGATGTGCGCCATATTGGCACGGAGCTAGAGAAAGCGGCCCTCCACGCCGGAGACAGCCCGCGCATCTCCGCCGCCGATGTGGAGGCAACTCTCTCACGCGGCCCCGATGATGTGATCTTCAAGCTCTGCGATGCCGTGGGGATGCGTAAGTCCAAAGAGGCGCTTGCCCATGTGAACATGCTCTTTCGCGGCAGCAACCGCCCGGAATCCGTCGCCCCGCGCACTTTGGTTCTGCTGGCCCGCCAGATCCGCTTGGTCATGCAGTTTCGGTACTTAGGCGAGAAGAAGATGGCGGGCCGCAATGCCCAGCCGGTCAGTGCACAAGTCGCCGCCCTGCTTCCTGCCGACGGGGCAGCGTCTATTATCAGTAACCCGCGCACGTCGTGGATGGCCGATAAGTACGTCGGTCAGGCCCGCAACTTCACCCTCCCCGAGCTGGAAGAGCGTCTCGAAAAGCTCCTGCACGCCGACCTAACCCTCAAAGGGGTCTACCCCGGCGGCGACAGCCCCCAAGCCGTGCTCCAGCGCCTCGTGATCGAGCTTTGCTAGCCGGGTACAATCCAGCTGATGTCATTTGATAGTGGTTCCGACCTCCCCGACCAGATCATCCGCCAGATTCTAGGCAAGGCCGCCGAGGTCGCTGATGGGGTGCGGACGCTTTTCGAGAGCGTGGACTCCCGCCGGGAGCTGCTGCGCAACCAGCTGATTCTGGAGAGCCGCATCCTCCACACCGACGATCTTCCTCTCGTGGAAGCCCCGGCCTGCTGCGCCATTGACGGTGGCGCGGCGGTGGAGAAGGGCCTTGGGATGGACACTGCGCTTGCGGTCGCCGTGGGCGTGGAAGGACTGGGCGGCACGGGGCTCTGGAGTGAGACACCGTTTGCCGCGTGGCAAAAGACACTCCAGCACGAGGGCGATGCCACGGGGAGCACCTGCCGCGCCGTGATGACCACGCTGGAGCTCTCTCTGCTGCGCGATGCCCCCCACCCTGTCGTGCTCCTAGACGGCTCGCATCTCACCCCCGTTATCTCGCTCAATGCCGCGCTGAGTATCAGCAATGACGGCTTAAGGCAAGAGCTGGCGGAGAACTTTGCGCACTACCGCACCGCCGAGGCGCTCCATGCCGCGATGTTCAACCCTGAGATCGTCGCCTTGGTCAAGTACGACGGCACGCGCGACTTAGGCGAGACGTGGCTGGGCGGACAGCTCAAGCTCGACGACCGCACGACCATGACGCTTCTTCTCCACGCCGATGAGTACACCCAGCCGGTGCCGCTGGGGCTGACGCAAAAGAGCAAGCGCAACTGGATCGCCAAAGAAATTCAGAAGCTCACGCCCTCAGATGCCATTCGAGAAGAGGTGCGCGAGGCCGTGAATGAAGCCGTCTCGCAAGTGCGCACCGACGGCCTCTTTGCGGTCTACTACAAACCCCAGCCCTGGAGCCCCGCATTTCGCCTGGAGCTCAAGAAAGAAGTCGCGCAGAATCCCACACGCCTTGCCGGAGTCTTTGCCACGCTCAAGGCCCAGGTCATCAGCCCCGAGATTCGTGAGCCCTACCCGCAGTATGTCGCCGATCGCATGGCCAAGTCCGTCGGGGATGCCTTGGTGGCACTGCGCACCGCCGTGAACTACGACCTTGCCGACGCGGGACTTTCGGAGTATGTTGCACTAGTCGCCCACTCGTATCGAACCGAGGCACTGTGAAGGAAAACCATGGAAAAAATACGGCTTGTGATTGCAGAAGACCAGGCGATGATGCGCGAGAGCCTGGCACAGATGCTGGCGCTGGAAGACGACATCCAAGTTGTCGGCACCGCCTCCGATGGCGAGCGGGCGCTCTCGGTCTGCCGCGCCCAGAAACCCGATGTGCTTCTCACCGATATTGGGATGCCCAAGGTCAGCGGGATTGAGGTCACGGACACGCTCCGCAAAGAGCTTCCCGACACCCATATCGTGATCCTGACGATCTACGGCGACGATGACAAAGTCTTCGCGGCCATCAAAGCCGGTGCGCGAGGCTATGTCCTCAAAGACTCCCCGCCGGAAGAGGCCCTTGCCGCCATCCGCGCCGTCGCACGGGGCGGCGGCCTGCTCCCCCCCGCGCTCGCCAGCCGCGTCTTCAACGAGTTCAGCCGCCTCTCCACCCAGCGCGCCGTAGACAACGCCGTCTTTGCGCACCTCACCGACCGTGAGCGGGAAGTGCTCAGCTTTATCGGCAAGGGCATGCGTAACAAAGAGATCGCCGAATCGCTTTTCATCTCCGAGAAGACCGTCAAGAACCACATCTCCAAGATCTTCGAGAAGCTAGAAGTCAACTCCCGCGCCGAAGCCGCCCTCCTCGCCGCCCGGCAAGGGCTTGTCTAAAAAGGCCGCAGTGCAGTCAGCGAAACCGCCGCGGTACCGAAAAAGGAAAACAGGCGTTCGATCACGAATAGCTGGACGTGCAGACGATTCGCCTTACCAAAGACGCTGCGCGGGCGTTTCTGATCCGCGCTTTTGCTTTAGAGAGCTGGCAGAGCCTCCCCGATGTAGACACGGCGATCCAGCGACTAGAGTTTGTGCAGGAGGACTCGATCCCGATCTGTGGTCGGATGCACGAGCTGATTCTGTGGCCTCGCGTGAAAGACTACGCCCCCGAGAAGCTCGCCGAGGCGCTCTACGGGCCAGACGCCAGCGCTTTTGAGATCCACTTCCCCAATCTCGCGGCCCTGCCCCGCGCTGACTACCCGCATTTTGTACGCCGCAAGAAAGCTAGGCAGACAGAGCCGGGCCGCTGGCAGGGTTTGTTTCCCGAAGAGGAGCCCGTCGCGGCGGCGTTTTTAGAGGCGCTGGACACTCATGGCCCCCTCTCCACGCGCCGCCATGGCAACGACTTCGGGCACATGCGCTCGGGCTGGGGCACGCAGGCCACGGTGGTTTCGCAAGTGGCAGAAAAGCTCTGGCTACACGGGACGCTGGGAATTGCCCATCGCAAGAACTTCGAGCGCTACTTCGATAGATTAGAGCGCGTCGCGCCGGATTTGGCACAGTGGCACCAGAAAGAGTCGTCGGAGCTTCCCGACCCAGAAGAGACGAAGCGCTATCTTGCCCGTAAGCGCCTCAAGGCCAAGGCGCTCTTTCGACCGGGGCGCGAGGACAAGGCCACGCTGGGCGAGAGTGCGTTCTGTAAGGTGGAGATCGAGGGCCTCACCAAGCCCTGGTACTGCCTTATCGAAGAGGCTTCCCTCCTCCCGTTATCGGGAGGAGGGATTGAGGGAGGAGGGCTAGGAGGGCTAGGAGGGCTAGGAGGGCTAAGGCTACTAGCCCCGCTCGATCCGCTTGTCTACGACCGGCAGCGCACCCGTGAGATCTTTGACTTTGACTACATCTGGGAGGTCTATGTCCCGGCGGCAAAGCGCAAGTGGGGCTACTACGTCCTGCCGATTCTGCACGACGGCAAGCTCATTGGGCGGGTAGATCTCAAGCGCGACACCAAGACCGATTCTCTTCAGGTACTCGCGCTTTTATGGGAGCCTGGCGTTGCGGCCGATTGGGTGATGCCCCCTACGGAGGAGCGCTTACAGGAGCTGGGACAGTTCCTTAATGTAAGTCGCATTGACAGAAGACCTACGACCGGGTAAACTTTTGCGGCCTGAGTGGGAACATTCTCGCAAGTTCATCCGTACTAGTCTGGGGGCACGATTCTTGCGTTGATCCCCGATATCGTTCATAAAAAAACAACCATCCCAAACGCACGCGCGGAGCGGCGCGGCCCGACGATCTAGGACGTGGCCTCCGGCGTATAAGGAGCTTTCGTATGGCGGCAGCCATAGAAATTAAAAACCTAACCAAACAGTACCCGGTTCCGATGAAGCGCGAGGTCGTCAACGCCGTTGACAACCTCTCCGTCACCATTGGAGAAGGCGAAGTCTTTGGCTTCCTGGGCGCAAACGGCGCAGGAAAGACCACCACCATCAAGATCCTGCTTGGCCTTATCTATGCCACGCAGGGCGAGGCCTATGTGCTCGGCAAGCCCGCGGGGGACATCGAGGCAAAACACAAAGTGGCGTACTTGCCGGAGTCTCCATACTTCTACGAGCACATGACCGCCCGTGAGATCGTGACCTTCTACGCACAGCTCTTTGGCATGAAGCTCGAAGACGCGAAGAAAAAAGCCGATGAGCTCGTGGACTTTGTGGGTCTTGGGGGAAAGAGCGATGTCAATAAGCGCGTCGCCGAGTTCTCCAAGGGAATGCGACAGCGTGTCGGGATTGCACAGAGCCTGATCAACGACCCGGACTTGCTCTTTTACGACGAGCCGACCTCGGGCCTCGATGCCATTGCACGTCGCGATATTCGTGACCTCATGCTAGAGCTCAAGCGCCAAGGCAAGACCATGTTTCTTTCCAGCCACCAGCTCGAAGATGTCGAGATGGTCTGTGGCCGCGCCTCGATTATCCACAAGGGCAAGCTCCAGGTGATCGGCACCATGGACGAGCTCCTCGGGGGCGAGCGCGTGGAAGTGACCGTTGTCAAGCCCTCTGCGGAGCTGGCAGGCAAGCTGAGCGGCATGGAGAGTAGCGAGTTTGATGGCAAGCTCACCGTTACCGTCGCCAACACCGATGTCGGTGGCCTGCTCGATGCGATCCGTGGTGCCAAGGGCGATGTCTTCTCCGTGGTTCCTAAGAAGCGCCGCCTAGAGGATATCTTCGTCGAGATCGTCGGGGAGCGCATTGACTCGGCGACGGGTAGCCTTGCCTCTACCGGCGACCGCCCGCTCGATGAGGGTGAGTCGAAGCCGACCGCCAATAAATACAAGGACTTGATGGACAAATAAATGAATACCGCAATCGTTATCGCTCGCAACACCATCAGCGAAGCTCTGCGCAAGAAAGTGCTCAATGCCTTTCTCATGGTCGGATTTGCCATGCTCGTGCTGACCTTTGCCTTCCAGCAGTTTGCTCCGCGTCAGGAGCTAACTCTGGTTAAGGGAATGGGCCTAGGAATTATCTCCATGGCCGCCCTGCTCATCACCGTGATCCTCTCCATCAACCTCGTCCCCACCGAGATTGAGCGGCGCACGATCTACACCATCCTCTCCAAGCCCGTGCGTCGCCATGAGTTTTTGCTGGGCAAGTACTTCGGTGCTGCCAGCACGATCTTTATCAATGTCGGCCTGATGGGACTTGCCTTTGTGCTGGCGATTATCCTCAAGCAGCGTGGCGTGGACATGGGAAGCTCGCTCAACATGCTGAAGGGTGTCTGGATGATCTACTGCCAGATGGCACTTCTCAGCGCCGTGGCGATCTTCTTCTCGACATTCCTCTCGCCGCTGGTAAACTTCTTCCTGACCTTCTCTCTGTTTATCGTGGGGAACCTCTCTAGCTTCACGCTGGATCTGGCCAAGAACACGCAGAATGTCTTAGCGAAGGGTTTCTTTACCATTGTCCACTACCTGGTACCGAACTTCGGCAACTTCAACTACACCAACCCGCTGGTGCAGGCCAATGTGCAGGTGAAGTCCGAAGCCGCTCTTCTCACCCAGAATACGATCTATGCCCTGGTGTATGCCACGGTGCTGCTGATCATCTCCATTCTGGTCTTTGACCGACGCGAGGTGTGATGATGAAAAATTTTCTCGATGCCGTCCGGGGCAATCCCAAGCTGACCGCAGGGGCTCTCGCGCTGATCGCGGTTCAGGGGCTTCTCCAAGCACGAATTGACCCGCTACGCCGACAGCCCGCCGTCGAGCCGCCTTCGATGTTTAAGACCACAGGAGGACTGCCTTTTGAGTATGCCCTCGCTGCGGTCTCGGGCTTCCGGCAGGTGATTGCAGGGCTCCTCTGGGTGCGCGCTGACTCGTTCTTCCACTCGGGGAACTACGACGCGATTCTGCCGCTCCTGCGCCTGATTACCTGGCTTGATCCCAACTGGCTGGATGTTTATTCCACGGGTGCCTGGCACCTGATGTATAACTTCACCGATACCGACCAGCGCTCGGATCGCCGCTACCTGCCCGTTGGTATCGCGCTTCTCAATGAGGGAATCGAGGCCAACAGTACGGTCTTCGACCTCTACAAAGAGAAGGGCTGGAATCTCTTCGATAAAATCAAGGACTACGACGAGTCGGTGAAGGCGTATCAACAAGCGCGCGACAACGATCCCGCCCATGACATCAACATGGTAGAGCACTTGCTGGCCCATGCCACAGAGCGCTCTGGGAACCCAGAAGCGGCGATCAAGGCGTGGGAAGACGCGATGGCGGCCCATAAGCAACGCATCGATGCTGCCAAGGGTACCCCGACAGAGGTCGATGCCCTCTCCCGCAATACCTCGGGTTTGAACAACGCCACCAAGAACCGCCGCATGGTCAGTGTGCGTAGCTACTGCCGCCCACGGGACATTGCGCGCCTTGGCCAAGTGGATACCAACATGTCCTTCAAAGTCACCCGCGTTCGCCCCCGCGTGATTCGTGTGGAAGGGACATGGAACCTGATCGGCTGTCTGAAGGATCAGTACGATGATCTGAGCTTCGATGATCAGGGCAACCCCAAAGCAGCCAATATCTCCAGCGGAATCGTGATGGATGGCCCGGTAGATGGAGCACGCATTGACGTGCGACTCCATGATGCAGGCTACACCATGCCCTCTCCAAAGGAGTTTAGCTTTGAGGTTCCCGACACGCTGACGATCATGCAAGACGCGATCAACTCTCGTGGAGGAAAAAAGACGCTCAAGGGTAGCCTCTACGCGATCAATCCAACGGCGGCTACGGATCCTAATCAGGAGCGAGCGGGAGTCTATTCCTACAAAGACGATGGAAGCGCCCCGAAAGGCGTGCCCATTGTACAGGCACTGGCCGCCGGACAGCTCTCACCACTCGGGCAGCTCCAGCTAGCGACTCTGGTCGTTCCGCCCATGCTGCGCAAGAAGAAGTTCTACACGCAGGAAGATGTCCCCGGGATCATCCGTGAGATCAAGGCCGATGCGTCTAAACTGAAGGGGCTCACGGATCGCAAGTTCTACATGGCTCTGGAAGACAAGATGATGCCTAGTGAGTTTGGGCAAAAGCGCGAGATAGACATGAGTAAAGACCCGAAGATGTACAGCTTCAAGGCCGATACCTATGACCTGACTCTCGGGTTCAACCCGCGCATCGCTCCGGACTTTGTTCAGGATCGCCTCGGCTGGAACGGTGAAGGCATGACAGACAAGCGCTACTTAAGAACGGACATCAAGCCCGGACTTCGGATGCTCTGGCTTAAGCTTAAGCTCACCCGTGACGATCTCGTTGGCGCGGATAGCAAGGTTCTTTTTGATGATAGCAAGGGGATTGGACTGGATAAGATCCAGAAATAATCCCACTCTCTATGCCCCGGAAGACAGGCAAGCCAGTCTTCCGGGGCTTTTTGTTTTTGGTGAGACTTCCGGGCTGTCCCAAGCAACCGTACCATCGTCGTACCAAGTGGTTGCCAGAAGCGTCGGAACCGTCCCCTCCGTGGCAAGTGTCAAGCCACAGCGCACCGCGAAGCGCTCCACAAACGCACGAACGCGCTTGACGATCGCCAAACGAGTATTGGGGTCATCCACGGTACTGTAGAGGTGAAAGCCTACCAGGCCATCCTCTATCGTCAGTGCCAGGAGCTGACGGGCGACGATCCTCCCTTTTCCATCACGCCCGTAGAGCACCCGTTTATTGGCATCGGATGCATTGGCAACAGTCGAGTAGGAGTTGCAGCCTCCGAAGCTCAGGCAGGTGTCGAAGTAGTTTCCCATCTGGAGTACAGCCAGCGGATCGGTCTCTAGCTGTAGCTGAAGCCAGCCATCGGCTAGCTCGTCGCAGCACAGGCGCTCCTGCCAGTCACTTTGCCATGCCACACTGTCTACTCCACGCTCTTCTAGGGCTTGCAGAAACTCCCAATTTGCTTTCTGGCGGAGAGCCCAGCGGGTATCGCCATCACAGTAAGCCCGTAGCAGCCGAATCAAGAGCCGACGGTTTGGCTCAATATCCAGGCTCAGGAGTACCGCGTTCATGATGTCGGGTGTCATCTCTACGGAGAGGGCACGGCTTCCAATGAGCCCCTGGAGGCGGGCACGATAGACCTCCTGAATGGCAGCTTCCAGCGCCGCAAACCGCAGCTTTTGTGCTTGCTCGGCGACGCAGGCCTGAAGCTCCGCCACTACCTGAGTCCGCAGATGCTCAGGCTGAGCCAGGCGCGCCTGTAGGTTTGCTAACCGTGCTCGGGCGCGGTCAGGATGGCTAGCCAGAAACGCTGCCTCACGCTGCAGACGCTCGGGGAGCGACAGGGCACGCTTCATCCCTGGTGTGACGGGTTGCAAGGCGCACCAGAGCACGTCCGAATTTTCTGGGAGGAGCGCCTCAATCTCGGTCCATTCCTCGGAATAGGGCACGGAAAGGGGCTGTAGCGTCTGGAGAGGCTGGAGGGCATCCAAACCAAGCCGTAGCGCCTCCCCAAGCTGTGCCATTTGCTCCATCGTCCGGTGGGGATGTTTGAGAAGCTGCTCCGAGAGTACGGGACGAAGCTCGGGAAACCGGGGAAGCTCCTTACAGAACCGCTCGGCGGAGTGAAAGGGAAGCCAGTCGAGATCCAGCGGAAGCACCTCCTCATAGAGCTTGTGGAAGAGAGCTTCATCATCCCCCGCCAGTGCGACAGCGACAGGCAGCCGTGACATTCTTGAGGAGGCCGTGAGCCGTGCCACGAGTCCTGGAAGCCAGCCGAGAGGAACCGTCGGTAAGATCGAGAACAGCTCCCGCCAATCCCAAGAGTCCCAGTCTTCCTGAGACGTGAGTGGGACGAGCAGTGCAAGCTTGGGGGCTAGCCGTACAAGCTGACGGCGATCCTCACGCGAGCCGCTGTGTGCCGAGCTAGCAATCGCATCAAAAAACGCTTCCCTTGCCACGATCGGCAAGGTTCGTAGGACACGCAGAAGCTCGCCAAAGTCACTCCGGAACTCACGGACAGAGCGATAGTTTTGGAAGACTCCTGCAAGAGTGGTGTCGGTGCGGCGAAACTCTTTCTGGAGCGCCCAGAGGAGCGGATAGAGCGCTGGGTCGGGCACGGAGACAGACACCGCAGCTAGGCTATTGGCCCGCAAGACATCCTCCGCGAGCGCAAAGCTCTGCGAGTGCACCACGAGGTGGTGGAGGCGCTCCACGGTCAGGTGTTTATGGGCACGCCACTTCTGTGCCTTCTCCAGAAGCGCCGTCTCGCGTCGGGCTCCTGTCAGACGCTTCTTGACCGTCAGCTCTGGCTCAGGCCAGAGCACGGCGATGTTGCGCTCCAGAAGCTCTAGCCATGCGGCGCGGCTGTCGAGCGCGAGGATCGGAGCAAGAGCGTCGTCCATGCCAGGAGTCTCTAACATTCGAAAGGCGCGTACCAAACGTAGTGCTGGAGGCAGGCTCTCCAGGGGGAGTGCGCTCCAGTCCACTCCCGCACAGGCGAAAGCCTTCAAGGCCACCACGGAGTCCAGTAGTTCAAGGAGCCTGGCGGGCTGCATCCCTTGACGAACCGCACGGCGCAGAGACTGCGGTGTGAGCGTAAAGAGTGGGAGTGCTTGCAGGGAGGGAGCGTCGTGCCCCAAGCGTGCCACCAGATCGGGGTGGCGGGGAAGTGGCGCGCCCTGTTGACATGCCTGTTTCACCAGTGCCAGCAAAGGACGAGCCTCCTCTGGGAGGAGCGAGTCTTGCTCCTGTGCCTGAAGGTGCGGTAGCGCCGCCTTCCCCTGCTGCGCCAACAGCGCACTCGGGGAGAACGGAAGCTCATTTTCGCAGAGCGCCTCGATCACCAGCCAGTCCGCATAATCCGTGGGGGTGAGGCTGAGCCAGCGCTTGGCCCGCTCTAGCTGCTGCTGCAAAAGATCAACGCCGCGTAGCTCATAGAGCCGCTTCTGCGTCTTCCAGAGGAGCTCCGCATTGGGAATCGTCCCCCCCCACGTCAAGCAGCCCTCTGTCTCAGACCAGGACAGCGACGCGTCCAGCCACACTACCTGTGCCAGCAGGACTTTCTCGCCTAGGTGAGCCCGTTTTTGTTCTCTTCGTCGAATAGCCACTTCAGCTCTGTATCGTCGGAGATTTCAAAAAAGCAAAATAGGATTTAGGATTCTTGGGAACTGTTCGGCAATAACGTCTGTTGGGCATGCTATGATACAGAAAAGTTCTTCGCTTGACTGGCCGCAGTGGCGCGGTCCTCTCCGTGACTCCCATGTTAGTGGTTTTAAGGCTCCGTCACGCTGGCCTGCTCAGCTCGGCAAAAAATGGTCTATCAATGTGGGAGAGGGACACTCTTCCCCCATTATCGTAGGAAATCGTGCCTTTGTGATCGTGCGGCAAGGCAACGACGAGCACGTGCTCTGTCTGGACATGGCCACGGGAAAGACGCTCTGGAAAGATGTCGTGGCCGCGCCGTTCGATAGCGTTATTTTCCCGGCACAGCGCCTCGGAAAGTCCCCACGCTCCACACCTCTCTGGCACCAGGGAAAGCTCTACACCATCGGGGTCAATGGCCTGATGACGTGCTTTGATGCTACGAAAGGCAGCATTCTCTGGCGCAAGGACTTCGCCAAGCAGTACCCGATCCCCATGCCGGTCTGCGGGGCCTCGCTCTCACCGCTGGTTGATGGCAAGAAGATCTATGTCCACGCGGGCCACGAAGCCACGGGCTCGTTCTTGGCGCTGGATAAAGACACGGGAAAAGAGCTCTGGGCCTGGAAGGGCGAAGGGCCAGGCTACACGTCTCCGCAGCTCGCCACGATTGGTGGAGTCCGGCAGCTCATTACCGCCTCACACAACCTCTGGCTGGGACTTAGCCCCGAGAACGGGTCGGAGCTCTGGCGCTTGGCCAACCGCCAGAACATGTTCAACCACAACTCCATCACCCCCGTGATCGCGGGCGACACGGTGCTCTGTGGAGCGAATCAGCGGGCGACTTTCGCGCTCAAGCTCAGCCAGAGTGGGGGCAAGTGGGCAACGTCGAAGGTCTGGGAGTCGCGCGACGTGACCATGTCTTCCTCTAGTCCCGTGCTGGATGGCAAGCATGTCTACGTGGTCAATGAGAAGCGGCGCGGGCAAGTGGCCGTGATGGACTTCGCCACCGGGAAAGTAACCTGGGAGTGCCCCGGCAACAAAGGCGAGCAAGTGACGATCTTTGACATTGGCCCCTCCCTTCTCGTCTCGTCGCAGGGCGGCGAGCTGTTTGTCTACCAAAAAATGGGCGATACCCTTAAGGAAACTGCCAAGTACGAAGTGACGGATTCGGCCATGTGGTCAAGCCCGGCAATCTCGGGGAACCGCCTGCTCGTCAAAGGCGCGTCTACCCTGGCTCTTTGGGATATTCCCGCCTGAGCGAGCGTCACTTTAATCTCCTCTTCATAGGTAGCGTGATACAATCACGCTACCTTTATCTATCTGGTTGGAGTATTTCCCATGAAAAAGCGTAGTGGTTTCACCCTAATTGAGCTTCTCGTTGTCATCGCCATTATCGCGATTCTCGCCGCCATTCTTTTCCCTGTTTTTGCACAAGCACGAGAAAAAGCCCGCCAGACTAGCTGTCTCTCCAACATGAAACAGATTGGTCTTGGGATCATGATGTACTCTCAGGACTACGATGAGACATTTCCGCTGGGATCTTATATTCTGGGGACGATGACAGCTGCCGTTACGTGGCAAGACCTCGTCGAACCCTATGTTAAGTCGGGAGCGGGCGCGACGAACGTCAATATCGTGGGCCGTGTGGACGCGCCGTTCTGGATCTGCCCTAGCATCACTCCCAATGGCAAAGATCTTCCTATGGCTGCCGGAGATACCGTGCCCTTTGCGACTTCGGGTGTCTCGCCGATTGCTAACTTCTACTCCAAAGCGTTCAGCTACATGAACAATAGTAATCTCATGCCGACAAGCCACCGCTCTGCTCCTACAGCCGGTATAAACGGCTGGTTTCCGCTGGGAATTCAGTCCTTACCTGTAGTCGAGTCCCCCGCACAGCGCGTTCTCGCCTGCGAGGGCATGGGCTATGTGGGCAACACCGGCGGCGACGACTGGACGACCAACTGTACGGTTGGGGTGGAGACAGGCTTTCCGAGTCTGCCGGGACGCTTATTGGGCCGTGCGGATAACTACTGTGGGGCGCGCTATCGCCACAGCGGTGGCGCGAACTACACC
>Ga0315904_10002421_pt1 | contig 28926 bp, 22 predicted proteins | sample LakEriMetagenome_6_FD_203529 | JGI IMG/M metagenome (GOLD analysis project Ga0315904, IMG submission 203529) | Freshwater fungal communities from buoy surface, Lake Erie, Ohio, United States - Buoy 12 MA120 | ecosystem: Environmental > Aquatic > Freshwater > Lake | place: USA: Lake Erie, Ohio...
CGGAACCTTGTGGACAACTTTCCTCCAAGGGCGGAACCACACCAAACCAAAGACCAAAAACACCGCCACCCCTTGCCTCACGCGCCATAGCTGAAATCCGCCCGCACCTGGCTCCGCTCAAGGGACCACCTCACACAGCCACATCCATCATCCGGCCACGGCGGGAAAATCCGGAGAAGCATCCTTCCGGGTCGGGTTTTACCCCGATCGCCGACCGGTCGTGTATCACCCCTAAAACCCGACCGATCGTTCAACAATTACAGTTGGCCAAAATAATATTATGCACCGAGACATGGAAATAATACGCGAACTACTCAAACAAACTGAGGAGCGCGAAGCTGGCAAAATGACAAAATTCCACGACCCCATAGTCGTTCATCAAATAGAATTAATGATCGATGCCGGTTTGGTCGATGGTGAGGCCGTTTTTGAAAAAATGGCATACATAAGACGGTTGACTTGGGCTGGTCATGATTTTCTTGATGCATCGAAAGACGATACGATTTGGAACAAAGCTAAAGAACATATAATCAAGCCTTCCGTTTCTTGGACGTTTTCGATTTTACTGGATTATCTGAAGCGTGAAGCAGCCTTGAAGCTAGGTCTTCCAGTTCCATAGCAGCAATAAAGTAGCACATAGCGCCATGCTCAATCAGTCTTTTTCCCATTACGTTTCCTAGTTGCTGGCGTCCTCAAGCTATTTAAGCGATCTATGTTTCAAATAATCAATCAAGGTCAACAAGTCGTGGCACGGAATCGGTCATGATCTTTTTAATTACATGATTCATGTCTCCTATCCTTCGCTCTAGGTCCGTACGCTTTTACGTTGCAGAAATATATGGCTATTACTGTCACCACAACAATCCAGCTCCTTAATCCGGCTGATTATCGCAGGAAGATCATTCAGACTGTTCTTGGCGCATGCGTTGCCGGGATTGGATCTGTCATGTGGAGCATGAATGGAACCAGAACCTATCCGAATCTCGTTGTCGTGTTTATTGGAGCACAAGGACTTTCACTTTTTTTGCTCAGTCTTTATGATTGGATAGGACATCATCGAGTCAAAGATAGGTTGAAGGAGTATCAACACATGCCACCTGATCTCAGGGGGCTGGCGATGTTGGGTGATTCAATGTCAAAGAGAGGCAGTTTTGGTAATCAGGATCCTCTAATGTTCATGAAGTTGTGGGGTTGGTTTCTGCCATTTCTATCTGTCATCTTTTTCCTTGGTGATGATCTTGCTATGGAGACATATAGCCGTGAAATGACTTCTTATTTCGTGGTTGGAGCCGTCGCGTTGTTCTGGGGCGCAATCATAGCAGCTGATTGGAAGAGGACGAAGCGGTGAATTAACGATGGCGAACAAGCCTCGCCGTGACAACCACTACCAGCCGTTAAATTTTTGATGATTTTCCGTAACCACAGCTTCAACCCTGTGATCGACTTGCGCCGCAGCTAATAGTGGGGTGCGCACTTCACGTGCGCATTCCAAGCCCCCGACATGTCTGCGTACGCTCAAGTCATGTATGGATCCGCCGCTTGCCCGCAGAACTTCTCAGCACGCTCCCGCGCCCACTGATCCGCGGCGACGACGGCTACAAGAGTTGAAGAAGCTTTCACCTCATGCGCGTCCATCACCGCGGCGACACAGCGCCAGATACCGGGAAACGAAATCCCACCCGCGCGGAATGCCGTGACGGCCACTTCGTTCGCCGCGTTGTAAACCGCGGGCATCGTGCCGCCTGTGAGTCCCGCTCTGCGCGCCAGTGCCAGCGCCGGGAAATCCCCATCGCGCGGTGCCTCGAACTCAAGTTTCGCCAGTGCCGGGAAATCCAGCGGCTGCAATCCGCCTTTCACGCGCTCCGGCCATGTTAAAGCGTATTGGATCGGGAAACACATGTCTGTGCGGCTCATCTGCGCGAGCACCGAACCATCGGCGAACTCGACCATCGAGTGGATGATGCTCTGCGGATGGATCACCACGTCGATGCGTTCCATGCCGATGCCGAACAGCCAGCGGGCCTCGATCATTTCCAGCCCCTTGTTGAACATCGTGGCGGAATCGATGGTGATTTTAGGACCCATGTCCCAAGTCGGATGTTTCATCGCCTGTTCAGGCGTGACGTTTTCCAAATCCGCGGCTGGCACTTTTCGGAACGGTCCGCCGGAGGCTGTTAGAATGAGGCGGGAAACTTCCGCTTCTCCACCGTGCCGGCCGCCGAGGCACTGGAAGATCGCATTGTGCTCGCTGTCCACCGGTAGCAGAATCACGCCCTTGTGGCTAGCGGCGCGGGTGATCACCTCGCCCGCCATGACGAGGATTTCCTTGGAGGCGATCGCCAAATCCTTGCCCGCCTCGATCGCGGCCAGCGCGGGTTGCAGGCCGGCGGTGCCGACTATGGCGATGAGCACGATGTCCGCCTCCGCGAGAGTGGCGAGTTCCACCAAACCCTCCGCTCCAGTGTGGATCTTTACGTTTTCCGGCAGCAGGGCGCGCAGCGCGGCCTCCTTGCCGCTATCGTGCACCGCCACGTGGCGCACGCCGGTTTCGCGCGCCTGCGCGGCGAGTTTTTCGATGCTTTCGTTGGCGGCCAGCGCGACGATCTCGATATGGTCGGGAAGTTCGCGCGCGACTTTAAGCGTCGAGCAACCGATCGAGCCGGTGCTGCCTAACAGAACCACACGGCGTTTGCGGGCGGGCGTCATGCGGCGGGAAGCAGGAACCATTTGAGATAGAAATACAATGCCGGCGCGGTGAAGCACACGCTGTCGATCAGATCAAGCGAGCCGCCGATGCCCGGCAGAATGCGGCCCGAGTCCTTGGCGTTGAGCGCGCGCTTGACCACGCTTTCCGCGAGGTCGCCGATCACCGCCAGCACGGCCAGCAGGAAACCCAGTGTGATGACATGGCCCCAGCTTGCGAAGAACGCGAGTTGCTCTGGAAACCAGGCATAGAGTCCGCATCCGGCGAGTTGCGCGAAAAACAGCGCCCCGGCGAATCCTTCCCAGGTTTTCGCCGGACTGATGTGCGGGATCATCTTGTGTCTGCCGATTGCAGAGCCGGTGATGTAGGCCCCCATGTCGGTGAACTTGGTGACGGCCAGCAGCCACAGCAGCAGGAAGGCGCCCGGCGCGCCGACCTTGCCGGGAACATCAAAGCCACCCGGAACGAGAAACAACAGATGCGCCGCGAAGTTGAACAGAATGGCCGTGTAAACAAAACCCAGCACGGTGGCCGCCACCGCGAGCAATGACTCAACTCCGCGCACCGGTTCCCTCAACTGCATCGTGAACGATCCCGCAACCGCGACAAACACCGCCAGCGGCTCCAGCCAGTAAGGCGGCGCGTGACCGCCCAGCAGGCATGCATACAAACCCGCGCAATATGCCACCACCAGCATCAGCCCGAAGCGCGGGAACCCGCCGACACCCGCCGCCCGCAGCATGCGAAAGTATTCAAACGCGGCGATCACGGTGAGCAGCCCTAACAACCCGAGAAAAGCCCACGAACTGCTGCTGGCAAAAACCCCGCACACCACCGCCCACAAAAACAGCGTGCTGGAGGTGCGCCGGACGAAGGTGATCGCCTTGCCGGGTGCTGCGGGTGGCGGTGATGCGGCCATGAACGGCGGAATCCAAGACGCCCGCGCAGGCGCTTGCAACTCATTCCATCAAATGTCGCGCAACCAATCCACTCACGCGCGGTTTTATGATGGTGTGAGGAAACCAAGCCCTCTGGAAACATCAAACCGAAAACCAACCATGAAAACGAAACTGATGATGACACTCGGCGCCCTTCTCGGCACCGGCATGCTCGCCACCGCACAGGACCAGCCCGAACGCCCGAAAGGCCCTCACGTACCACCGCCTCCCGAGATTCTTGAGAAATTCGACAAGGACGGCGACGGCAAGCTTTCCGAGGAGGAAAGAAAAGCCATGCGCGAGGCCATGCATGCCCGCATGGAGGAACGCCACAAGGAGATGCTCGAAAAGTTCGACACGGACAAGGACGGCAAGCTCAGCCCCGAGGAACGTGAAAAGGCCCGCGAGGCAATGAAGGCCAAAATGCTCGAAAAATACGACAAGGACGGCGACGGCAAACTCAGTGACGAGGAGCGCGCCGCCATCCCGAAACCTCCCCGTCGTCCCGGCGGCCCCCATGGCAGACGCGGACCCGGTGGCCCGGGTGGTCCTGGCGCTCCGCCTGCCGAATAATCCCGGTGCTTGAAAAAACATTCACAACCGTGGCCCGTTCATGCGGGTCGCGGTTTTTTGTTTCCCGCACGCCGAGAGCGGGACTTGCACCGGATGCCCCGGCCCACTAATCAACCGCCAGCAATGACCCACGACCCCGACCAACATGCCTCGCTCGGCGCGATGTATTCGGACTATTTCCTCGATTACGCCTCCTACGTGATTCTCGAGCGCGCGGTGCCGCATCTTTACGACGGACTCAAGCCCGTGCAGCGCCGAATCCTCCACGCGATGGATGAGATCGACGACGGACGCTACAACAAGGTCGCCGGCATCGTGGGAAACACGATGAATTATCACCCTCACGGCGACATGTCGATCAGCGCGGCCATCGTGCAACTCGGCCAGAAGGACCTGCTCATCGACACCCAGGGCAACTGGGGCAACACGCTCACCGGTGATGGAGCCGCCGCGCCGCGCTACATCGAGGCGCGCCTCACCAAGTTCGCCAACGAGGTGGTGTTCAATCCGAAAACCACCAAGTGGCTGCCCAGTTACGACGGCCGCCGCAAGGAGCCGGACACGCTGCCGGTGAAATTCCCGCTTCTGTTAGCCCAGGGCGTCGAGGGCATCGCCGTCGGTCTCGCCTGCAAGGTGCTGCCGCATAATTTCAACGAACTCATCGCGGCCTCAATCGCCGTGTTGAGAAACGAAAGCTTCACCCTGTTGCCGGATTTCCCCACCGGCGGCATCATGGATGCGAGTGACTACCGCGACGGCCTGCGCGGCGGCAAGGTGCGTGTCAGGGCGCGCATTTCCACTGAGAAGAAGGGCATGCTGCGCATCACCGAGATTCCCTTCGGCACCACCACCGGTGCGTTGATGGACTCGATCGTCGCCGCTGCCGACAAGGGCAAGATCAAGATTCAGAAGATCGAGGACAACACCGCCGCCAACGCGGACATCCTCGTGCATCTGCCCGCCGGAGCGGATGCGGAAACCACGCGCGACGCGCTGTTCGCATTCTCCGACTGCGAGCTGACCATCTCGCCCAACGCCTGCGTCATTGCCGATGGCAAGCCGCAGTTCATGGGTGTCTCCGACATCCTCAAGCGGGTGACGCATCAGACTCGCGAGTTGCTCAAGCAGGAACTTGAGATCAAGCTCGGCGAGCTTGCGGAGAAGTGGCACTTCAGTTCGCTGGAGAAGATCTTCATTGAAAAGCGCATCTACCGCGACATCGAGGAGTGCACCACCTGGGAAGCCGTGCTCAAAGCCATCGACGACGGCTTGAAGCCCTACAAAAAACTTCTCAAGCGCGAAGTCACCGAAGAAGACCTCGTCCGCCTCACCGAAATCAAGATCAAGCGCATCTCCAAGTTCGACTCCTTCAAGGCCGACGAGGAAATCAAGTCGCTCGAAAAAGCCATCGAGGAAACCGAGAAGAACCTCCGCAACCTGACGAAGTTCACCATCAAGTGGTTCGAGGAACTTGGGAAAAAATACGGCAAGGGCCGCGAGCGCAGGACCGAGATCACCTCCTTCGACCGCGTGGACCGTATCCAGGTCATCGCCGCCACCGAGACACTCTATCTGGATGCGAAGAACGGTTTCGCCGGCTACGGACTCAAGAAGGACGGCGAGCCGGTGGAAAAATGCTCGACCATCGACGACATCATTTCCTTCACGCAGGACGGCAAGATGCGCGTGGTGAAGGTGGCGGAGAAGGTTTTCGTCGGCCAGAAGCCGCTACGGGTTTGTGTCTTCCGCAAGGACGAGGATCTCATCTACTCGATGATCTACCGCGACGGACGCGACGGCGCGATATTGGCTAAAAGATTCACCGTTGGCGGCATCACGCGCGACAAGGAATACGATCTGACAAAAGGCAAACCCGGCACTCGCGTGCTGTATTTCGCCGTTCACAAGAGCGAGGAGGAAAGCAGCGCGCAAATGCTGCTCGTCCACCTCAAGCCCGCCTTGCGCATGCGCAACCTCATCCGCCCGCTGCTGTTCTCGGAGTTCGGCATCAAGAGCCGCGGCTCCGGCGGCAACCTCGTCACCAAACACGCGGTGGAAAAGATCGTGCGAGCGCCAAAGGATTATGATCCGAACCTGGGGGCTTGAGGAGGACCTGTTCTACGCCATCCACAACAACGCCACCGTCTCCACCTTCACGTTCGTTTTAGTCGGCTTGAGTGTTTCCGTTTCGAGTTTGAGATTGGCGGTATCATATTGCTCCGCGATGCGTTGGATCTCCGCCTCCAGTTCCTTTTGCAAGGTTTCCAATTCCCCGGCCAGATCCTCCACGCGCGCGCCGGCCATGGCCACGTCCTGGTGTTGTTTGTAAGCGCTGGTGGCGCGGCCGATGGCACTGCTGCCCCGGCTGAGCGTGCTCATGTTCATCTTGCGGCCGAGCAGTCCGCCCAGCAAGCCTCCGAGCACGGAGACTCCGGCCTGCATCTTGGCGGCTCCGGCCTCGGCCTTTTCCTTTGCGAGCCGGGCTTCGGCGGTCTGCATGCGGTTCTCGATGGTTGCGGTTTTCTTCGCGGCAGCCGCGCGGAGTTTCTCCACCTCGGCGTCCCGCGACTCGCGCGCCGCGTGAGCGAGCCGCGCGCGGAATTCGCCTTCGCTTTCGCCGGGCTTCGACCATGTTTTGAGAGACGGGCAACTGAGGATTTCCAGCCGGTCGTTTTCATATAGCCAGTCGGCGAATTGTTTCCCGACCTCTTTGTAGTTGGCGGCGTTCATCGCGAAACCGGGGAGTTCGGCGAAACCCGCGCCTGCTATGGGTTTGTCGCCGGTGCTCTTAGGAGGATCGATTTGCGTTTCCCAATCGATTCCGCCGGAGAGGACCGGATTCACAAGTTTCACTTCGCGCGATACATCGACTCCGGTTTTGGTGTTGGAATAGCGCACTCTTCCCACCCGCAGGAGATGTGGCTGATAGATGATATCACTTCCGCCGTCGGTTGAGGCGAAGAGTTCCGTGACACCCGCGCCCACGGCGGGGCGCTCTCCGCTGGCGGCGGAGGAAGCTCCGGGCATGGCCATGGGGTTGGCGGATTCAGGTTTCGCGCTGGTTTCAAAGGCCGCGCGCTTCGGGTCCATCAGCGTCTTGATCTGGCCGCGCGTAAGCGGGCCGGTGAGATAACTCATCACCCAGCGCACGTGAAACAACACGGGATGATCCTCGTGCACATTGTTCATCAGGAACACGCGGTTGCCGAGACCGGAGAGCAGTGTTTCCATTTCCTGGCGGTTGAACTTCGCGTTCTGTGATCCGGCGGCGCCCTCGAGGCCATCGAGCACACGCAGTTTGTCGCGCTCTGTTTGCAGGCGCCCGAGGAACCAGGTGCCGATGTTGGAGAGCGCCTTGTAGTCGAGATCCACAGGGTTCTGCGACGCGAGCAGGCAGCCGAGTCCGAAGGCGCGGCCTTGTTTGAGGATCGTCATCATCGGCCGCTTGGACGGCGGGTTCTGTGAAGGCGGCAGGTAGCCGAAAATTTCATCCATGTAGAGCAGCGCGCGCAATGATGTGGTGCCTTTTTGCGCGCGCATCCAGCCGAGCGTCTGGTTGAGCAGGAGGCTGACGAAGAACATGCGCTGCGTGTCGTCGAGATGGGCGATGGAGAAGATGGAGATGCGCGGTTTGCCCGCGGGGTCGTGCAACATCTTGGAGATGTCGAGCGGCGGGCCTTCCAGCCAGGTGGAGAATCCCGGCGAGGCGAGCAGGTTGTTGAACTTGAGCGCGAGTGGCTGCCGCGATTTTTCCGGCAGGAAACTCTCCAGATCGATGATGCCGACTTTTTCAAAAGGCGGGCTTTGGATCAGGCGGATCAGGCTTTCCAAAGTGATGTTGCGGCCCGCCTCCCATTCGCTGCGGAAGATGTTGGAAATCAGCACGGCTTCCGGGCTTTGCAGAGTGCCCGTATTCTCACCAACCAGCGACAACAGGGATGAGACGGTGCTTTCGATCCGCTCGCCTAACAACTCGCCGTCATCCATGATTTCAAACGGCGGCACTTCCAGCGAACTGAGGATGGAAACCGGGATGCCCGCCTTGCTGCCGGGTGTGAAGATGTTGATATCCGTCCGGTTTTTGAAATCGCGGATGCGCTCGGGACTCTGCCCCCACCCGGCGAGGCCGTTCTTCCACATGGCGGCGGTTTTCTCCGCATGTTCGTCGGGAGTGATGCCTTTTTTCGCGGCATCGTCCTCGTTGATCCACGGGCGGAAGCTTTTGCCGTCGAGTTCGGGGAAGCTGAGCAGCAGGTTGGAGATGTCGCCTTTGGGATCAATGACGATGGCGGGGATGTTGTCCATCGCCGCTTCTTCCAATAACGCGAGGCAGAGGCCGGTCTTGCCGGAGCCGGTCATGCCGAGCACCACGCCGTGGGTGACGAGGTCCTTGGAGTCGTAGAGCAGCAGCTCGCCGTCGGCTTGTTTGGTTTCACTGTTATAGCCTTTGCCGAGGTAAAACTGGCCGAGCTTTTCGTAGTCGGGAGGATTCGCGCTCATGATGAAGTCATGCTGCGTTGCGGCGCGGAGAATGCCAGCCGGAATTGTGGCACGGACATCCTGCCCGCCTCCTTCCACAGCCAAGCGGGATCATGAACACAAACAAAGGCATGCGGGCGGAATACGCGCCACTTTTTGCATCATGCCGGCCTCGCATGGTGCATCTTCGGATGCTTGCGCTCGTAGGGCGATTCTCCCGCGGCGCGGCGGAAGACCCGTTCGGTCCGAATGCGGAGGTATTGGCTGATGGATATTCCGATCGCGGTGACGGTGGCTGCGCTGGCGGTGGCGATGGTCAGTTTATCGAGAGTTTTCATGATCAAGTGTCGTTGGAATGCGCCTCGGGGACGGAAGCCGGTTTCTTCCCCGTTTCGGCAGTAGCAAAATATGCGAAGTCGGGCGACGCATGCAAGGCAGGATTCACGAAACCCGAGCGGGTTTCACAAATTGTGCTCTTCGCCGGGGAGCGGCACGATGATCTGCGAGTCCGGCAGACGTCTTTGGAGTTCGTGGCGGAACCACTCGACGGCGTCGTCGTCGCCGTGAACGAGCATGACTTTCTTGGGACTCAGTTTCACCGCGTAATCGGCGATGGCCTCGCGGGTGGAATGCCCGCTGAAGTCGAAGACGCGCATTTCACAACGCAGCGGCACGCCGCCGTGGACGTCGTCGAGTTTCACGATGTCGCCGGGTTTTGCCGCACGGATGCGGCCGCCGGGAGTGTCCGGATCGGCATAACCGACGAAGAACAGACCGTTGCGTTTGTTTTCCAGAATGCCCTGGCGTGCGAAGATATTGGAGACGGTGTTCTCGGACATCATGCCGCTGGAGAGCGCGTAGATGCAGCCGCTGCCGAAGGGAATGGGTCCCTTGCGCTTGCGGTCGCTGCCTTCGATTTCCATGTCCTTGAGAAAACGGAATCCGGGCAGATGACGCCGTGACACATCGCTGTATCGATCATACACATGTGTCATCTTGGTGCTCAGTCCGCCGATATATACCGGCGTGTGGTTCGGAATGAGTCCCTCGCTTTTGAAGCGGTGCAGCATGCCGAGAACCTCCTGCGTCTTGCCCATGGCGAAGACCGGGATGAGCACCGATCCCTTGCGCGCGATCACCCGCGAGATGGCTTCCGCAAGCGCGTTTTCCTCATCGGTGCGATCGTAGCCCGGCCGCCGCGCCTGGGCGCCGCGGGTGGTTTCCACGATCAGCGCGTCCACATGTTCCTCGGGAAACAAGGCTCCTTTCTGCAATGTGCTGTGTTCGAAGTTGACATCGCCGGTATACATCACGCGCTTGCCGGCGGCCTCGATGGTGACGCCCACCGAACCGAGGATATGGCCGGCGTCGTGAAACGTCGCGCGCATCGCGCCCTCGCGGTCGAGATCGAAGGGGCGCTCGATGCCGCGCGCCTCGAAAGTTTCCGTGATGCGGTCGAGTTCGCGGTGTTCGAAGAGCGGGTATTCGGTGATGCCGTGCTCGACGCGTTTGGCCTGCATGACATTGACGGAATTGTGCAACATGGCGGAGGCGAGTTCCGCGGTTTCGGGAGTGAGGAAGACTTTGGCCTCGGGATGGTCTTTCAACAGAACCGGCAGCGTGCCGACGTGGTCGAGATGCGAATGGGTGATGACCACCGAGTCCACCGTGCCCTCTTCGATGAATTCAAAATGCGGAATGGCTTCCGGGCCTTCGTGTTTCGGGTGCATGCCGGCGTCGAGCACGATCCTGGCGTTGCGGGTTTCAAGCAGATAGGAATTGGCGCCGATCCCGGCGTGGCGACAGAGGCTTTTGAAAATCATGTGGTGTCTCGCGCCAAGATGCAGACCCCGCGCGGCACTGTCAACATGCGGGGAATCGCTCTTGTCAGCACCGGGTGGCTGGCATGGGATGGGTCGCAAACGATGCCGCAGCCCGCTGGAAACCGTCCGTCATCCGTCATCGGCTCCGCTGCCGTGTGGATCGCATGGTTTCAACCGATCGTCCCGCAGGTTTGGGCCGAGCAACCGCATGTGCTGCCCGGAATGGTGGTGCTGGCGGAACGGAGCGCGGAAGAAGGGGCCGCGCTCGCTGAATGGGACCGCGGGGATTTGCGCGAGGCCGCGCCGCGCACCATCGACGAGATGATGATGAAGGAGCCTTCATTCGGGCTCTACCGGCGGCAGTCGGCGATGTTCGGAAATCCCACCTCGGCGGGAGTGAGCCTGCGCAACACCGGTGCGACCGCCGCCTCGCGCACGCTGGTTTTGTTAGACGGTGTGCCGCAGAACGATCCGTTCGGCGGATGGGTCTATTGGGCGCGCTACGATGCGGCGGCGCTCGACTCGATCCGCATCGTGCCATCCTCGCGGGCGGCGGTATGGGGCAACCAGAGCCCGGCGGGCGTGGTGAGCATGACCGGCCATCCGCCATTCGGCGAAAAGCACATCATCAAGACCGGCGGGGGAGGGCAGGGGACCATCGCCGGATCGACACTTCACCAGATGACATCCGCGGATGACAAACTTTCGGTTTCAGTGGCGGGCTTTGGTTTGCATTCGGATGGATTTTACGCGGTGGACTCCTCGCAGCGCGGTCCGATCGACCGCAAACTCGACATCGATCTTTACGGCGCGGATGTGAAACTCGCATGGCTCGCGGCCCCCGGCCTGACCATCGGGCAGACGACATCGTTTTACTCGGAGGAGCGCGGCAACGGCACGCCGCTCTCGTGCAACGCGACCGACGCGCTGGATTTCTCGATGAATGTCACATCGGAAAACACGAATCACTCTTGGCAATTACTCGCCTGGCACCAGCGGCGGGAGTTTGAATCGGTCTTCACATCGGTGAACGCGGCACGCAGCGCGGAAACTCTCGCGCTTGATCAATACGACGTTCCGGGCCGCGGCACCGGCGGGGCTTTCACGCTGACCTGGGACCACGGCGATGACTGGAATTTCATGTTGGGAACCGACACCCGCCTGCTGACTGGTGAGACAAATGAAATAGTCGGCACCTTCCGCCGACGCGAGGCTGGCGGCAAACAGGATTTTCTCGGCGTCTTCGGCATGGCACGGCACCCGCTGGACTCCTTGACCGACATCAACGCCAGCGCGCGCCTCGACGCATGGTGGCTGCGCGACGGCCACCGCACCGAAACCTCGCTTGCCACCGGCGCTCTTTTGCGCAACGAGGATCAAAACGATCGCGATGGGGTCGAACCCTCTGCCTCGATCGAGATCACGCGAAAACTCCGCGATGATCTCGAAGCGGAAATTTCCGCAGGTACCGGTTTCCGCCTCCCCACGCTCAACGAACTGCATCGTCCCTTCCGCGTGCGCAACGACATCGTGGAGGCGAATCCATCGCTTGATCCCGAGCGCTTCACCAGCATCGAGGCATCGCTGGAGTGGCAGCCGCGCGACGATCTAACAGCAAGTGCGTCCGTGTTCCATCATTGGATCAATGACGCCATCGCCAACGTCCCGGTCACCGATCCCGCGGAGATCACAAAAATTTTCGGCACCATCCAGCCGGGTGGCAGCGGTTCGATTCGCCGTAATGTCGATGAAGCCCGCGTCGCCGGCATCGAAGCCAAAATCTACTGGCAAGCCCATGAACAGGTCGATTTGAACCTCGCCGCGCTATGGTCCGAAACGCGCTTCACCGACTCCACCCAACAACCGCTTCTCGAAGGCAAACCCTTTCCCCAGTCACCGGAGCTGCGCCTCATGGCGGGCGCCGACTGGCGGCCGATCGATGATGTCTCGCTCTTCGCAGGCATCGAATACGGTTCCTCGCAATACGATGACGCGCTGGCGCAGCGAAACATCCCGGATTACACCAGCATCCGCATCGGTGCGTCATGGCGGCATGGCAACGCGAGCTATCAGCTTCGCATCGACAACCTGCTCGACGAGGAAATTCAGACCGGCCTGAGCAGCGACGGCATCCGCACCTTGGCCGCGCCGCGATCGGTGTGGCTTGGTGCGGAGTGGGGTTTTTAGTCCGCCATGGATCTTCCCGTGATCCCGCATGGTCCGCAAAAGCACACTCGGATTTTTCTGTTTTCATGACCAAAGAAATTGCGGAATAGCACCTTGCCAGTGGTTCCTTGCGAGGCTATTTGATTATCGCAAATAAACCTTATTCCCATCATAAGTTTGTATTCGATTATTGTGCTATCCCGGGCTCTTGAAGAAAGGGAATTCCGGATAGCGGTCGGCCATGTGAAAATAGCGCTCTTTGGAAGGGCGGTCATGACGGAATTGACTCGCAGTCGAACAATTCACAAAGCAAACGAGAATGGCTTGGAACTTCCATCGCTATGGATGGTTGGCCGTGTGCTTGGCCGTGTGCTTGCTGACAGGCTGTGCCACCGGCCTTTCAAAATCCTCCCGGCGCGTCCCTGCTCCGCCGACTGAAGAGGTGCGCTCCAGACTGGGCACTATCGTCGTGGAATCGGCGGGAACCGGCAGCGTGGCGGAGTTTGCAAAACCCCACACCAAGGGGCAGGCCGCCGCCGCAGGAGCATTGAAGGCGGCGGGCGAATGCATTGGAAGCGGGGAGGTCGTCGGGGTGATTTTGATGCCGATCGGAGCGGGCATCGGCGGCGTGATGGGGGCCTCCCATGGATTGCCCAAGGAAGATGTCGAGGAGGCGGAAAGAACCTTGCTGGCGGTTTTCAACGAAATGGATTTCCAACGCGCGGTCAGGGACAAGGTGGTGCAACGGGGACGCGCTGAAACCCGCCATGCATTCGTGACCCGCGCCGGTGGCAGCGGGCAATCAGCGGCGGTCCTGCAAGTGAACGTGCGGGGAGCGGGGCTTGTCGGTAGTCCTGAGAGAGACGCTCCTTTGGCCATGTTCCTGCGTGTGCATGTGCGCCTGCTGGCACCGGGAGACAGAGCTTTGCTTTACGAGCATGAGTGGGCGCACAAGAGTGGGGCGCATAGCTATCAGGAATGGGCTGCTGGCGGCGGCCGGCTTTTCCGACAGCATTTGTCGGTGGCCAGCTCGGCTGTCGCTCAGAGCGTCATTGAGGAAATTTTCCTGTCTTATCGTTAATCGTATTTCATCCGATGAAAACCGCGGCCCTTCTTTTTCTTTCAAGTTTGTTCCTGATGTCGGGATGCGGTTACGAAGCATCCTGTCATGGCCTGCGCGCCATCCAGCCACCGGCAAGAATCGGAGGCATGCTGACCGACAGCAACGCGCTACTCGAATACCCTGTGGTCAATAGTCGCGGGGCCATCCTTCAGTGGGAGCCATTCATTCCGGCTGCCGCGGAATTTCCAGGAACCGTTTCCGTGACTTATGATTTGCGAGTTTGGGATGCCGGTGCCGGAATCCCCGGCGCGTTGATTTATGAAAGGACGGGATTGCCATATTCCCGGCATCGGATCGAAGTGCCGCTGAGGTCCGGAAGCCGCTGTTTCTGGTCGGTTCGCGCACGAATCCGGTTGAATGGCGATACACGGCTCACCGACTGGAGTCATTCACTTCACCCTTACAGGCCATTCTCGGGGGAGGGAATTTCGGGGGATATTCATCCAGAGCACTATTACCGGTTCAGGGTCCGTGGTTACGACGAGTATTCTGCGCTGTCGTGGAGGGGATTGGAGACAGACTGGCGGTAGCCACGGCAGGGCGTCATGCGGTAATGGCAATTCGCCGATTGATCCGGCAATGTCGTCTGGACCCGGGTGTCGGGACGAGGATTTTTAGTGCCTTGTGCGTCATTTCCTGCTTTCCCTCCCCGCGCCGCCGACTTTTTTCCACTCATGTCCACCGAGCTGACCCGCAATTTCTCCATCATCGCCCACATCGATCACGGGAAAACCACGCTTTCCGACCGTCTGCTGGAAGTGACCAGCACAGTCACCATGCGCGAAAGCACCGCCCAGCAACTCGACTCCATGGATCTGGAGCGCGAGAAGGGCATCACCATCAAGTCCCACCCCGTCGCCATGGAATACACCGCCCGCGACGGCAGGACCTATAAGCTCAACCTGCTGGACACCCCCGGACACGTCGATTTCTCCTACGAGGTTTCGCGCGCGCTTGCCGCCTGCGAAGGGGCCATCCTGATGGTCGATGCCGCGCAGGGCGTCGAGGCCCAGACCGTGGCGAACCTGCACCTCGCCACCGAGCAGAACCTCACCATCATTCCGGTCCTCAACAAGATCGACCTGCCCGCGGCCGACGTGCCGAAGTGCAAGAAGCAGCTTGAAGACATCCTTTGCATACCCGCCGAGGATTGCATTCCCGCTTCCGCGAAGAACGGCATCGGCATCGAAGACATTCTGGAAGCCATCATTCACCGCGTCCCCGCGCCGAAGGAAAACCCGGACAAGCTGTTGCGTTGTTCGGTCTTCGATTCGCTCTATGACACATATCGCGGAGTCGTCTCCTACGTCCGTGTTTTTTCCGGCACCGTGAAACGCGGCCAGCGGGTGAAACTCTTCGCCACAGACAAGATTTACGAGGTTAAGGAAGTCGGCGTCTTCACGCCCAAGATGACCGCCCGCGACAAACTCGTGGCCGGCGACGTCGGCTACGTCATCGCCAACATGAAGTCCGCCAGCGAGGTGAAGATCGGCGACACCATGACCGACTCCACCCACCCGTGCAAGGAACCGCTGCCCGGCTACAAGGAAATCCAGCCGATGGTTTTTTCCGGCATCTATCCGGTCGATTCGTCCGACTACGAATCGCTCAAGACCGCGATGGGCAAGCTCCAGATCAACGACCCCGCCTTCACCTACCAGCAGGAAAGCTCCACCGCACTCGGCTTCGGTTTCCGCTGCGGCTTCCTCGGCCTGCTCCACATGGAAATCATCCAGGAGCGCCTGCGCCGCGAGTTCGACATGGACGTTATCTCCACCTATCCGTCCGTCATCTATCAGGTCACGCTCACCGACGGCACTGAACTCATCGTGGACAACCCCAGCAATTTTCCGGAAACCCAGGTCATCCAGGAAATCCGCGAGCCGGTCGTGAATGTTTACATCATGGTGCCCAGCGAATACATCGGCGACATGATGCAGCTCGTCATGGAAAAGCGCGGCGAGGTCACCCACACCGAGACCATCGATGAGACCCGCGTCATGCTTTCCTGCGTGCTGCCGCTATCCGAAATCCTCGTCGATTTCAACGACAAGCTCAAATCCATGACCCGCGGCTACGGCTCGATGGACTACGAACACGCCGGTTATCGCGCCGCCAAGATGGTCAAGATGGACATGCTCATCGCCGGCGATCCGGTGGAGGCCTTCTCCACCATCGTCCACCGCGACAAGGCCGAGTCCTACGGCCGCGCGCTGGCCATGAAGCTCAAGGAAGTCATTCCCTCGCATCTCTTCGTGGTCGCCATCCAGGCCGCCGTCGGTGGCAAGATCGTCGCCCGCGAAAGCATCTCCGCCATGCGCAAGAATGTGACGGCCAAGTGCTACGGAGGCGACATCACCCGCAAGCGCAAGCTGCTCGAGAAGCAGAAGGAGGGTAAGAAGAAGATGAAGATGTTCGGCAAGGTGAACATCCCGCAGGATGCTTTTATCAAAGTCCTGAAGTCAGGGGATTGACTGCTCGAATGAAAGCCGATGGGAAAGCCCTTGTGGGTTGCAGATCGATTCTTGATTCCGGCAGCGGGACGATGAAGGACTGGGGGGAATCGTGGCCTGCCCGCGGGGGGTGAACTTTGAACTGCGGCGATACTTCTATAATCCGCACTACTTGCACCTTGAAATTTCGGAATCGATTCCGCATTTTCAAGGCGCTATGATTCCCCGCCGCCTTGCGAAAACACTTCTTGAGCGCCTCGACCAATTCCCGGCGGTGGCTTTGCTGGGTTCCCGGCAAGTGGGCAAGACAACCTTGGCAAGGGAGCTGAATCCGGGGAAACCCGCTCATTATCTCGATCTGGAGCGCCCCTCGGACTTGGCCAAGCTCGCGGATCCGGAACTCTACCTTTCGGGTTTCGCAGGCCAATTGGTGATTCTCGACGAGGTTCAGCGCTTGCCGGATCTGTTTCCCGTGTTGCGCAGCCTGATCGATGAACGACGCCGCAGTGGCGAAAAGGCGGGGCATTTCCTGCTGCTCGGTTCGGCCTCGCCGGAACTCATGCAGCAGAGTTCCGAGACGCTGGCGGGCCGGATCAGCTACTTGGAGCTGAGTCCCCTCCATCTCTTGGAATTGCCGCAGCCAGATGTGGCCCTGCCCATGCATTGGGAGCGCGGCGGCTACCCGGACAGCGTCCTTGCCCGTAGTGCGGAGACTTCCCTGCAATGGCGCGAGGATTTCATCACCAGCTACGTCGAGCGTTATCTGCCGCAGCAGGGCATTACGGCGGCACCCATCCTGCTGCGGCGGTTTTGCAGCATGCTGGCCCACCAGCACGGAGCCACCATCAATCTCAGCAAGCTGGCGGGATCGCTCGGCATCGATGGCAAGACGGCCCGCCGTTATCTCGATCTGTTAGAGAGACTGTATCTCATTCGTTCCCTCCCTCCATGGACGCGCAACGCGGGCAAGCGATTGGTGAAATCCGCCAAAGTTTATTGGCGGGACAGCGGCATTCTCCATGCGCTCGCCGGCTTGCCGACTCTGGAACACGTGCTCGGCCATCCGCTTTGCGGCGCATCGTGGGAGGGATATTGCATCGAGCAGATCATGAGTCGTCTTCCAAATGGCGCGACGGCCAGCCACTACCGCACCCATGCCGGGGCGGAAGTCGATCTCGTCATTGAACATGCCGATGGCCGGATCGTGGCTGTTGAAATCAAACGCACGCTCTCACCGAAAGTCACACCCGGCTTGATCGAAAGCATGGCATCAGTTGGATCGAAACAGGGATTCATCGTGATACCTGATGGAGGTCCCTATCCTCTTGCGCCAACCGTCACCGCTATAGGTCTCAGGAAATTTCTTGAAGCCCTGGCATGAAGCCGCTCACGGCGTCTCCGACAGCACGCTGAAGAAGGCCTTCTCTGGCAGCGGCGGTGGTGCGGTGAAGGTGAGGTTTCCCCCGCTCGTGGTGGATGTCGCTCCGGTGACGGGCGCCCAGAAATCAAGATCCGTGCTCTGCCACATCGTCTGGGTGGCGGCGGGATTTTGCGGAACGGTTAGAGAGAAGCCGCTGGCGCTGATGCCGTGACTCAGCGGGGATGGGGAGGCGGTGACGTTGTAGGCTCCGAGATTGAAACGAAGCCGGTGGTATCGCGCCTGCTGCGTGGCGTTCATGTTTGGGAGGAGATTGGCGGCTTCCGCGGGATCGGCGAGAAGATCGTAAAACTCATCGCTGCCGCTGTTGGGGCGGATGAGTTTGTAGCGGTCGTCGCGGATGGCGCGGCCGCCGGTGGTGGTGGCAGCCTGATCAAACAGTTCGCAGTAGAGGCGTGTTCGTGAGTCGCTCTGATTGGCGAGGATGGGCATGAGGCTTTTGGAATCAAGCGAGACGTTGGATGGCAGCGGCACTTCCGCCATTTCCAGAATCGTGCTGAAGAGATCGACGGCATGCACGAGCGCATCGCTGGCGCGTCCTCCGGAGATCACGCTGGGTCCCTTGATGATGAGAGGCACGCGGGTGCCGCCTTCGTAGAGTGTGTCCTTGGCGCGGGTGTTGTTATAGGGAGACTGGATGACCATGCCGGGCGTGCCGTTGTCGCCGATGAAGATGACGTCGGTGGTGGCGGAGTTCACTGATAGTAGCAGGCGGCCGATTTCCGTGTCCATGGACTCGACGGCGGCGCGGTATTTGAGCGCGTTGGTGGCGGGGTTCGCGCCATAGCCGTGGAGACTGGTCGGTGGATTGTGAAACGGAGAGTGCGGCGCGTTGAAGGCGACCCATGCGAACCACGGCTGGCTTGCAGTGTTGCGGGCGTTGATCCACGCGACGGCATCGTTGACGACATCGGTGGTGGCGTAGGTGGTGACGGTGGAGGTGACGCCGTTGATGGTCTTCTGCCAGCTTGTGTAACTGGCAAGCGCGCCTGCGGTGCAACCCGCATAGTGAGGCCAGCCGCCGAGGGTGTTAGGGCCGTTTGCGACGAGGGTGGGGTTTCCTGCGTTGAGATGCCATTTGCCGAATGAGGCGCTCTGGATGCCGAGGCCGTTGTTTTGCGTGATGACTTCGGGCAATGTGAGTTCGGATGCCGGCAGTGAGTTTCCCGAAGCGACGCTGACCACAGTGCCGACGCCGCTGCGGAAGCCGAGCCGCCCGGTGATCATGCAGGCACGGGTGGGCGAGCATAGCGGACAGGCATAGGCGTTGGTGAAACGAACGCCCGTGGAGGCGAGCGAGTTGATGTTGGGGGTGGGCGCGGTGTTTGCAGTGGGATTGTAGAGGGATTGCGCGTCCGTGCCGAAGTCGTCCGCGATGATGAGCAGCACGTTATTGCCCGCGTGGGCGGCGGAGATTAATGCGAGAAAAAACAGGGCTCTCATGGCGCGGATTTAGTTTCCTCTGTGAGGGTTTTGAGAAAGGCGACGAGCGCGGCTTTGTCGGAGGTGGAGAGATTGAGGCCGTTTTGCGGATGCTTGGCGAGGTTGGGATCGAGCGTCGCGCTGCGTTGCACGCCGCTGCTGTAGTGTTCGACGACTTCCTCAAGCGTGGCGAAGCGGCCATCGTGCATGTAGGGCGAAGTGAGCACGATGTTGCGCAGGCTTGGGGTGGAGAACTTGTGCTCGTCCGCGGCGGAGTTGGTGATTGTGGCGCGGCCAGGGTCATTGCCATCGAGGCCGTTGTTGTGAAACTGGTGGTCGCTGAAAAGAGCGCCGCCATGGCAGTGGAAACAGTCCGCGCCGTATTGGCCGGTGCGCGGTTCGTATTCGGTCATGAAGAGTTCGAGGCCGCGCTGCTCCTCATCTGTTAGCATGGCTTTGCCCGCCATCGCGCGGTCGAAGCGGGAATCGCGGGCGCTGAGGGTGAGCAGGAATTGTTCGAGGGCGAGCGAGATTTTTTCCGGGGTGATGCCGGGTGATTTGTAGGCGGCATCAAACAGCGGCGCGTAGTCCGGGTTGGCTGTGAGTTTTTCGCAAACTCGTTCGAGCGACTCGTCCATTTCGCGGTGATCCTTGATCGGCATCAGGACTTGCTCGCGCAGTGATTTTGCGCGGCCGTCCCAGAAGAATTCGCGTTTCCATGCGAGATTGAAGAGCGGCATGGCGTTGCGGTCGCCCATGCGCCCTTCGATGCCTTTGCTGACCGCGAGTTTGTCGGTGAAGGCGGCGTCGGCATGATGGCAAGTGGCGCAGGAGATGGAGCCATCGCGGGAGAGGGCTTTTTCATGGAAGAGTTTTTCGCCCAGCGCAATGCGTTCTTCGATGAGCGGATTGTCGCGCGGCAGGTCGGGCATGGGGAAATTCCGGTTCATGGTGAAACGAAACGGCGTGAATGACTCCGGCAGGTCGATGGGTGTGACGGGCGCCGTGTTTCTAACAACCGGAGCGGAGGACGCGATGCGGTGCAGGCGGAAGGCTCCGGGCAGGTTGGCGACAAGAGCGGCGGCGATGGGATCTCCCTCGCGCGAGTGGGTGGCGGCTCCGTCCTTTTCAAACGAGAGCGGACGCGGCGCGTTGAGCAGGCAGGCGAGGTCGAGGTGGAGGAGAACGCCGGCGTCGTGCGTCAGATCGAGTGGGGCGCTGAGGCTGATGCGGGTGCGGTTCGGATCGCGCGCGAGGTGGTGGGCGTAGCCTTTCGGTTCGTTGTTTCCGCTGCGGTAATGGCCTTCCAAAGCCATGAAGATGTAGCCGGTTTGCCATGTCCAGTGCAGGCCGTTGAGGCTGGGATTAAGCGCATGATTGGCGGGATGTTTCGTGACATCGGCGGCATTGGCTGCGGCATCCGGGCCGATGTGGAAACGCAGCGAGCGGAATTTTCCCGAAGGCGTGTTTTCCAACATCACCGTGTTGCGTCGGGCCGCGGCGTCCATCCATGCGATGGTGTCGGGAAACTCGATCCACCGCCCGTCATCGCGCTCCAAGGCAAATCCGCCGAGCAGATAACTCAGGCGCGTGACGGAGATCGTTTCGCGCGCGGCGGTTTCGTAGCGCAACGAGTCGAGGCGCAGCGGCTCGCCGTTGAACACGGGGTCGATGGTGATTTCCAGACTCGAGGCAAACACCGGCGATGCCAGCGCCGCGGAGAGTATGAAGCATCGTGGGAGTTTCATGTCGGTGCTTCAGTTGACGGTGAGTCCGCCCGTGAGGGTATAGATCTTGTTGTCGATGTTGACCACGACGTTCCTGGTGCCCGGGGTGATGCCCATAGTCGGCACGGCATATGTGCAGGTCACCACGTATTGGGAGGTATGAACCAGCGATGAGATGCCGGTGGCGGAGCCGCCTACGGTGACGCTGTTGACCGGGACAATCGCCGGAGGAACCGGCGGTGTTGAGCTTGTGGGGATGTTGATGGTGAGGGTGTAGGTGCTGCCGCGCGTGACCGTGCCGCCGGGTGCGACAGCTGCGGAGCCCCCGCCGCCTCCTGCGGGAGTGTAGTCGAAGCCGTTACCGTCGAAAGTCGCGAGCGTGGTGCGCGAGACCCGGTAGAAACGTTTGTCATGGATGTTTTTCGCGCCCGTTTCGATGATGGCGGCGATGTCGTCCGTCGCGGTGACGGTGGGAGTGAGATCGGGCCAGGTGGTCAGGTCCGTGGAGGCTTCGACGAGATAGGTTCCACCTTCGACGGCGTTCCAGGTGAGCGTGACGTCGCCGGTGGCTTTATTGACGGTGGGGGCGTTGGCGGTTTCGGTTTTGTTGGGTCCGCCGTTGAAGAAGGTGGTCACGGTTTCGCTGATGGTGGAGGTGCCGCCGGTGGGGCTGCCGTAATACTGGCGGCCGGTGGTGTAGGGGTATTGCGGCGTGCCGTCGGCGTTGATGGGCGTGAAGTATGCCCAGGTGCCGGACGGATACTCCGGCGTGACGCACCAGCGGACGTTTTGCTCGTTGAGATCGAAGTCCACGCCGAGGGTCTGGCCGAGATCGCCGCGGTAGTCGAAGTCCTCGATGTAATGCCCGAGCAGGTAGGTGGCGTTGACGGCGGGGCCGTATTGGTTGGTTGACAGAGTGGTGCGGTTCTGCACGCGTTTGGCCCATTCGGGCAGGATCTGCCGCACGGTGATGGCGGTGGTGCCGTTCTGGCCGTTGCGCAGGGCGTAGCCGGAAATCATGCGGCGCACTCCTCTGTCGGGATCGAGCGGACTGGAGTAGCCGTAGGGACCATAGACCGGCAGGCCGTCGGCGGCCCAGGCGACAATGGGCGAGTGGCTGGCGGGCGTGCCGGGTTTTTCCGTATAACGATTCGTGGTGGCGTTGTAGTTTACATGATCGCCGAGTTGATAGCGCAGGCCGATGGGGTGGGCGTGGTAGTGGTAGTTGTTTCCCGCCTGATGGGCGAGCGCCGGATCGAAGGTGACGCCCTCGTTGTGATAGCCGTCGCGGTTCCAGATGCCGTCGCCGGTGAGGCCGTTGACAGGGGTGGCGTCGGTGGCGCTGGCGTTGACGTAGGAGAAGGCGTCGCGAGCGTCGAACATCGAGACGCCATTGACCATGCAACCGGTGGCGCCCAAGCCGGTGAGGGTCTTCGTGGCGGGGATCAACGGCGTGCGCGGAATCCGATAGATCTTAGCGGTGTTGGATGGGAAGTTCGGGAAGTTCTGTGTCTTCGCCGCATCGAGATACCAAGGCCCCATGATGTGGCCTGCGAGGCCGGTGGCTCGGATGTAAACCCAGCTTGTGGAATAAACGATCTTGCTGACGCCGGCGTAGGTGGGCGAGTTTTGCACTCCGGTGCCACGGCTCCATGTTTTGGAAACGGTGCCCGAGGTCTCGGCGGCGGTGCTCTGATAGATCCTGGCGTATTGGCCGGAGTCTGCTGTATGCCATGAGGTGAGTTGTGGGTCGGCGACGGCTGACACGACGGAGGCCGCCGCGAGATGGAAGGTGAGGATGGTTTTCATGGACGGTCGGGGATGAGTTGCATCTGACTTTCGGAAGTCGGTGGCGATGAAACCCGGCGATTGTGAGCCACGTGTGAGCCGGTCCCCTGAAAATTGTTAAATTGTTGTAAAAACGGCGTGAATTCGCCCGACGCCCGGAATCCGGCCACAAAAATCCCGCGCTCTTCCGAGGCGCGGGGTCATGCGAGTGGTTCGCCCGAAGGGGCTCAATTCTCAAGCCGGAGCCGAACCGAATGGTTCACCGGTTCGAGGTGGTCGACATCGAGGCGAAGTGAAGCACTACAAGCACCTGATCTCGCGTCGCACGATGAGGCGTGCGTTCACGGCGTTCTTCAACCGGGTGGTCAGGAATCATCACCGCATCGAGTATCCCTGCGACCGAATCGACAACCAGACCCGTGACAGGAGCCGCATCTCGGTGCTTTCGGGTAAACGGAATCCGGGTGTATCGCACCCTGCGTGATTCCGCACACGCGTTCACGGAATACCGGAATGGCCGAAAAAGGGATAGTTTGATTCCGTTGCCACGAGCCTCCTCCCCCCCAGGAAGCCGCTGACAATACCCCCCAATAAGAAACCCGGCGGAACCCGAAGCCAGCATCTCCCCCCATGCGCTTCGGTTCCCGCCGGGTTCTTTTTTCAAACGGGCCTGTAGATCGCAAATGTCGGCTCATGCATGGCCATGGATCTCGATCAAGAGGGGGCAGATCGTCAGGTTATGCTGAGCGGAGCATCCATGGCCGGCATCCGCAGCGTCCCGGATATGGAACCGCGGCAGGATAGAGGAAACTTCGCGTCACCTCCTTTCTCAGCTCACCTCGACCACCAACAAGTCGTTCTCTTCATGGAAATCGCCAGCCCGCATCCCGAGCAGTTTCTGATAGAGCGCGCTGGCGGGAGTGAGCAGGGTGATTTCCCGACCGCCTTCCACCAGGATCATGCCGCCTGCCGCGGGGGCGAGCAGCAGCAGCGACATCTCGCCGCGCATCTCCACTTCCACCAAGGCGCCGGCATCAATGGCGTCCTCCATCGCGAAGTCCGGAAAGTTGAGGGATTCAAAAGCACGGACAGCCGCAGCAAGCTCATCGACCTGCCGGGCCTGGCCCGCCGCCAGATAAGAGGCCTCCAGGCTGCGGGTGTCGTATTTGCTCTCGGCCTTGCTTCCCGGGTCGGTGGCGGCGGCATGGGCGTCCATGGCGGCTTTGGACAGCCTTTCCAGACTGGCTTTGAGCTCGATGCGGATTTTTTCAAGCAGGATGGATTTCATCAACGGCACGGAGCCACCCTGCAGGGTGGCGGGACTTGTTGTCAAACGGCCCGATTCCTCGGCGCTGTCGGAAACAGAGTTGCCAAGGTCCGTCGCGCCGGTGAGCTTCCGCCCCGCATCGCATTCCATCCCATGATTTTTTCCCTGATCCTGACTCACCCCGGCGGCTCGCACAAAGACGAGTTCCTCGCCTGCTGCGTGTTGCTGGCCGACCATCCCGTCCCGATCGTCCGGCGCGAACCCGGGGCCGCTGACATTGCGGATCCCTCCATCGCGGTCGTGGATGTGGGAGCAAGCCATGATCCGGCGCTCGGCAACTTCGACCATCACCAGTTTCCCAAGGATCATCCGCCGATGTGTTCGCTGAGCCTGGTGCTTCAGCATCTCGGGCTTTACGAAGACGCCCGCTCGTTCTGCGACTGGCTGGAGCCTGCCGAATGGCTCGACACGCGCGGTCCGAAGGAAACGTCCAACTGGCTCGGCATCGGCCGTGACACCCTGGCCAAACTCAACTCGCCCATCGACGTCACCCTGCTGCGGCGTTTCGCCACCACCTCTCGCCTGGAACCCGGAGAGCCTTTGTGGGAAGTGATGCGATGGATCGGCACGGATCTCATCGAATACCTGCGCACGCTGCGCCAACGTCTGGATTTCATCGCGGAGGTAGGCGAGTTTTGGGAAATCCATGTGGATGACGGATCGTTCCGCGTGCTCTACGTTCCGCGCACCGATCCGCTGCCGGATGAACCCTCGTCCGGACTTGGCCGCTTCATCGAGAGTCATCCGGACGGCGCGCAGGTGGTTGGCATGGTCTATCCCGACCGCCGTGGCAAAGGCTACGGTTTGTCGCGTCACAACGACCATCCGCGTCTCGATTTCACCCGGATAGAAAACCATGACGACGTGCATTTCGCCCACGCGCGCGGTTTCGTCGCCAAGACATCGGCCACGACTCCGGAAAGGCTGCGGGAATTGCTCCAGCAGAGCTGGGCTTAAGCGCCGACTCCTGTATCATTTCCGCATCCTCCAAGACACACCGCGCAGCGGAGCGGAATTACGCATGGCAAAGCGCGATCATTCACTTAGCTTGAGCCCGTGCATGTTCTCGTTACCGGAGCCAACGGCTACATCGGCTTGCGGTTGATCCAGGCGTTGCTGGATGCCGGCCATGAGATCACGGCTGTCATCCGCGACCGCCGGCGTTTTCCCGTGACCCATTTCGGGGCATGCGAGGCCAGGCTGCATCTTGTCGAAGCGGACTTCCTCGATGCCGCGAGCTTGCGCAACCTGCCACGCGCAGTCGATGCAGCCTATTACCTCATCCACTCGATGGGTTCCGGAGGCGACTTCGCCCGCAAGGAAGAACAATGCGCGGTGAATTTTTCCGAATCGGCAAAGTCGCACGGATGGAAACGCATCATCTATCTGGGAGGGCTCGCCGCGGACGAAGGACCGCTCTCACAGCATCTCTCATCGCGCCGCAGGGTGGAGGAAATCCTCCGCGGGTCAGGTGTGCCCGTGACGGTGCTGAGGGCATCAATCATCGTCGGTTCGGGCTCGGCATCGTTTGAAATCGTCCGCGATCTCGCCGAAAAACTGCCGGTGCTCGTCACGCCGCGCTGGGTTCACACCCACTGCCAGCCGATCGCGATCCGCAACGTGCTTGATTATCTCACGGGCCTGCTGGATCACCCGGAAACCGCACATCGCTCCTATGACATCGGCGGACCGGAGGTGATGAGTTATCTCGATCTGATCAAGGGATACTGCAAGGTGCGCGGCTTGCGGCGCGTCTTCATTCCGACCCGCCTGCTCAGTCCGCGGTTGTCCTCGGGCTGGTTGTGCCTGCTCACGTCCACTTCGTTTCCGCTGGCGCGCAGCCTGGTGGACTCGCTGACCCACGAAACCGTCTGTCATGACTCGAAGATCCGCGGAATCATCCCGCTGGAGTTGCTGACTTACCGCGAGGCGGTCGAGCGGGCCCTTGCGCGCATCGCTCAGAACCACGTGCCATCAAGCTGGATCGACTCGCTGGCGGCGGGCACGCTTTCACCACGCTTGTTCGACGCGATCAAGGTGCCCGAACACGGGATTCTAACGGATTCCCGCGTGGTGCCGCTCACCGCGCCGCGCGACGAGGTCATCGCCCGCATCTGGAGCATCGGTGGAGAAGCGGGTTGGCCGTCGATGAACTGGGCATGGGGCTTGCGAGGCATCGTGGACAAGCTGGTTGGCGGCATCGGCATCCGGCGCGGCCGCCGGCATCCGGAAGAACTGCATGCCGGCGACGCGCTGGATTTCTGGCGGGTCCTGCTGGCGGATCGCCCGAAAGGCCGGTTGATCCTGTATGCCGAAATGAAACTGCCGGGTGAGGCATGGCTGGAGTTCGCCATCGAGGATCTGCCGGATGGCCGCCACGCGCTGCGGCAGACAGCCACCTTCCGCCCCCAAGGGTTGTTAGGCCGGCTCTATTGGCTGGCGCTCCTGCCGTTCCACTGGCTGCTGTTTCCGCGGATGGCCCGCAACCTCGCGGCGGGGGAACGAAACTGATCCTGGCATTTCCAGTGGATCCACTTCAACCGGGCACCGCGATCAATGCCCGGGTTGAGTATCGGCGCCGTATGTGCGGATTTCGCCGTATTCCGCGCGCAGTGCCTCGCGGTCATAATACCAATGGTCCGGCATTGAAACCGCATTCGCAACGAGTGAACCAAGGTAGGCGTCGTGAAAGGTGTCCGGCGTCATGGGTCAAACTCAATACTGGTCAACAAGCGCGCCATCGTAACCCCGGATTGCTGCCAGGCAACGTGGTAGACAGATGAAGTTGCCGAGGTGGCGGAACCCTGCCAAACTTCCGACCACCCATGCAGCACCGCTATCATGTCCAGCCAGTACGGATCTGCGCCGGAAAACACATATTGGAACGTGCGAGGAGTCGGGCGCTGTATGCAGTGCTTGCAGTCGGTGTGATCGCGTGCGGCCTGTTGTGGCGCTCCGGCCTCATCCCGCTGCCGCAGTGGCTGTCGAACAACGGCGGCGATGCGTTGTGGGCACTGATGGTGTTCGCGGGCTTTGGATTCCTCCTGCCCCGTGCGTCAACCCTGTCGGTGGCCCTGCTGGCCTTGACCTTCTCCTGGGGTGTGGAGTTCTCACAGCTTTATCACGCGCCGTGGATTGACTCGGTCCGGGCCACAATCCCGGGCAAACTGGTATTGGGCAACACCTTCAACTGGCCGGACCTGCCGGCCTACGCCGTGGGGGTTGTGCTGGGGGTGTTGGCGGAGTGGCGATGGCGGCGATGCCCGGTGACGTGACCGCCCATCAACATGCAGTTGGCCTGACACGCTGCCGCCTCGGAACAAGGCCGGCAGCAGGATCACCGTCGCAAGCAGGACGCTTTGCGTCAGCACCCGGACTCCACCACGTTGGAGGAAACAATTCATCGGGAATGCACCCGACTCTACTTCTCAACGGAGGCGGAAACAACTCACACTCCGGGAGGCAGTTTCTCCATCATCAGCGCCCGGTGACTGAACCGCCTGCCGTCCGCTATAAACGTGCCGTCGCCTACCGCATGGAACATGCGTCGCTTGCTGGCGTCTGGATCGATCCACGCCCGCAGACCTTCAAGGACGAACAGGTCATGCCGCTTCACATGGTCGATGACCCGGCATTCGATGTTGGCGATGCACTCTGCGATGAGCGGGGCCTTGACCGCTTTGGCTTTCATCGCAGTCAGCCCGAACTTCTTGAACTTGTCGGTGTCGGCTCCGGAGCAGGTGCCGATGCCTACGACCGTCTCCGACATGTCGACGGAGGGGATCGCGATGACGCACTCCCCGGTTTCGACCAGTGCCTGATGCGAGTGGTTCCACGGCCCGGTGACGAACGCCAGCTGCGGAGTGAAGTCCATCACCACAGTCCATGAGATTGTCATGATGTTCTTCCTGCGGCCCATAGCGGTGGTGACGAGCGTCACCGGTCCTGGTTCGATGAGCATGAAGGCTTTGGCGAGAGGCAACTCTTTCATGGCGCGATGCCCGCGATTCGGGAAGAGGGTCGAGGTTCTTACGCAAAAAGATCCGTATAACGATGCACCGGCTCCAAGGGAGTGAAAGGGTTTTTCCACATGCCCGGCCATGCGCTCACCCGGAAAAATCCGCACCGCCCCCACCATCCACCTTGACGGTTGCCGTGTGGGAGCAGAAGGATACGGCCATGGCAAAACCACTCGCCCCCATCAAAGACAAATCCACCAAGAGTCAAATCCTCGACATCGTCGCCGAACGCTCCGGCGTGACCCGCAAGCAGGCGGGCGCGGTGATCGAAACGCTCTCGGAGGTGATTGAAGCCCACGTAAAGAAGAATGCCGTCGGTGAGTTCGTGCTCCCCGGCCTACTCAAGATCAGCACCGTCCGCAAGCCGGCCGTCAAGGCGCGCAAGGGCATCAACCCCTTCACCAAGGAGGAGGTGATGTTCAAGGCCAAGCCCGCCACCACGGTGGTCAAAATCCGCCCGCTCAAGAAGCTCAAGGACATGGCGCTGTAAGAGGGCCCCATCATCCCATGGATTCAGCGCAGCCTTCCCGGATCGCCGGGGAGGCTGTCATGTTTTCAGAGGCCGTATGTTCCGCCGGCAGTCCGTCCCGTGTCTCATCGACTTCACATAAGGCCGGTCCTGGCTGCTTGCCGCCTGCATCGAGACGCCGCGTATGGTATCCGAACAAGAGTTTGCAATCGCCCGCCAACTCCAGATTCGAGTATGCGGACCGCTGATCATCCCAACACCGCCAGAGCGGGTGGCCATCGGGTGCGCCGCGCGGCAGTCGGAATGTTGCGGCGGAAGTCAGCAAGGTGGGCGCGATGACAAGGGTGACGACCGACTGGCGGCAAACAGCGCCGTGAAGCACTCGGCCGGCCGCCAACCCTTGTAAGGGCTCTGGAGCCGCCATGACATGCCATGATTCAAGGATCGAGCACGAAGTGGCGCTGCCTGTTAGCCCGG
>Ga0315904_10002422_pt1 | contig 28925 bp, 26 predicted proteins | sample LakEriMetagenome_6_FD_203529 | JGI IMG/M metagenome (GOLD analysis project Ga0315904, IMG submission 203529) | Freshwater fungal communities from buoy surface, Lake Erie, Ohio, United States - Buoy 12 MA120 | ecosystem: Environmental > Aquatic > Freshwater > Lake | place: USA: Lake Erie, Ohio...
CGGGAAATTGCCCGTCTTTTCGTTGAAACCATTGCGCAACCACTCGACCGCTCGATTGAAGCCAAGTCGATCAATCAGTACTTGCAGGCTAAATGAATGCCTACTTTCAGCGAAACTCTGTCGCTCAATTGCCGCTCGACTTAGGTCCTTAATTGTCGTGGTTTCGAAGCGTCAAAGAACAAAATGCTATTGGGAGGAGAAGCCCATCCGCAGCTGATTTTACAAGCACACCGTACCCGGGAGCCCGGTGTTGGAATTCGGCGCAATTCCGCAATTCGCTGGAGGTTTGGCGCCTGTCGCGGCCTGATGTCATCTAATGTCAGGTCAGATTGCTCAACTCAGATCGAAGTAGGATACGTCTACCACATTGATTTTACGTCGATAAAAACAACTTTCCTAAAGCCTCGCACTGACAGTAGCGTGATGTCTCGTGGCTGAGGGGTTTCCGGCCGAGGTGGGCGGCCAACGTGAGTGTGCCCCATGCGCTTTGCGCTGCAATGTTATGTCGACCAAGAGCTTTACGAAGCAGTGAAGGTGGCCGCCGAGGCCGCGCACATGAGCGTTAGCCAGTGGCTCAAGCTAGCAGTGATCGGGACCGTCGAGGGACAGGGCGAGGCAGCGTTCCGGGACCGGCTGATGTCCCATCTGCTGTTCACTTCGGCCGCCGCAGATGGCCTGCTGATGGCGCTATGCGACAAGGAGATCCGGACGAGAGTTCATGCGGCTCACGGCAAGCGCCTGCGTGAGTATCGCGATCGGATTGCCCCTCCAAGGGGAGGTGATTGAGCCATGCTATCGGTCGCCAATGTCCGCTCGGCAGGAGGGGCTGCGGGGTACTTTGCCAAGGACAACTATTACGCAAATGCCGATGCTGATCGGTCGGGCGTGTGGGTCGGCAAAGGCGCCGAACGACTGGGGCTTGTTGGCAACGTCGAGCCTCGGATGTTCGAGGCGATCCTGCGCGGTGAACTGCCCCATGGCGGGCGCATCGGGCGCGAGGGTACTGAGCATCGTGCGGGCACCGATCTCACCTTCTCGCTGCCCAAGTCATGGTCGCTCTTGGCCCTGGTCGGCAAGGACGAACGGATCATCGCCGCGTACCGTTCGGCGGTGATCGAGACCCTACAATGGGCCGAGGCAAACGCGGCATTCATGCGGGTGGAACGAGGCGGCAAGGAGCAGCTGGTCCAGACCGACAACCTGACGGTCGCGCTGTTCCAGCACGACACCAACCGTAACCAGGAACCCAACCTCCACTTCCACGCCGTGGTCGCCAACATGACCCAGGGCAAGGACGGGTCATGGAAGGCGCTGCGCAATGACCGGCTGTGGCAGCTCAATACCCTGCTCAACGCCATGACCATGGCCCGCTTCCGGGTTGCGGTGGAGAAGCTCGGCTATGCGATCGGCGATGTCGGCAAGCACGGCAACTTCGAGGCCAGGGGGATTGACCGGGAAGCGATCATGGCTTTCTCGACGCGGCGGCAGGAGGTGCTCGATGCCCGCCGTGGAGATGGCCTCGAGGCCGGGATCATGGCGACGTTAGCAACCCGCTCAGCCAAGGCCAGCGCGATCGATCGCGAGGCCTTGCTGAGCCAGTGGCAGGACCAGGCCCGGGGCATGGGGCTCGACCTTGTCGGCATGGCAACGGACGCGAGGATGCGAAGTTCGGCGCTTACCATTAGCGAGGCAAAGCTTGCTCACAATCGCCCCTCGCTCGCCGCACGCGGGCGGGTGATAGTGCAGGAACTTGGTGAGCGGCTGGGCCTCAAGGAGCGCGATCCGCTGGTCCCTGCGCGAATCCATCTGAGGGGCCGCGAGGAGATCGCTGCCGCTCATGCAGTGGCAGCGGCCGTGCGCCATCTGTCCGAACGCGAAGCGGCGTTCAAGGCGACCGATCTCGCCAAGGCGGCGCTCGACTTTGGCCTGCCGGCGGCCATGGACAGGATCGAGAAACGCATCGCACAGCTGACCGAGCAAGGGGCGTTCCACAAGGGACGCGGTGCCATGCAGGGGTGGCTGACCAGTGCCGACGCGCTTGCCCTTGAGGCGCGCATGCTTGCTGAGATCGAGAAGGGCAAAGGTGCCGCGCCGAGCATCGTTCCTGCAAGCGACGCGGGTCCCCTGCTGCAGGCCAGCGCCAACCTCAGCTTCGGCATGACGCTCAATGCCGGACAGGAAGCGGCGGGGCGGATGATCCTCTCCACGACCAATCGCGTGGTCGCGGTCCACGGGGTTGCGGGCGCGGGCAAGTCGAGCCTGCTGCGGCCCACATCCCAGATCCTGGGGGAGCACGGCAAGACCATCATTGGCCTTGGCGTCCAAAACACCCTGGTGCGCATGCTGGAGCGTGAGACCGGCATCCCCACGATGACCCTGCACCGGTTCCTCGGTCAGCACCGGAAACTGCTCGATGGGAGCGCGAGCAAGGGCCAACTCGGTGAAGCCCGCGCAAGTTACCGCAACACCGTGCTGGTGCTCGACGGGTGCTGTCGGTAATCGAACCGGAAGTACCGTCTGAAGCAAGAGCCCCATGTTGCGGAATTCGCACATCTGCGCGTGTTTCAGGTGCGCTTCGTAATTTTGCACCTCACTCGCACATTCCATTCGACTTCGCCGTCAACGCAAGCATTGGTTGGTGTCACACAACGCGGCCAGGAACACCGGCCGCCGCCCTGACCGATCCAACCGGCAGGGCCTTGGGTGGTGGGAGCAGCGATGGTCGCTGCACCTTGCCAAGGAGAGCCACCCATGCCCCGCAAGATGGCCCGCGAGCCCAAGACCATCAATTTGCAAGCCGGCCGTACCGCTGAGACGACCAATCCGCCCGCGGCACCTACTAAAGCAACCAAGATCGACCTGATTCGAGCCCTGCTGCGGCGCGATCAGGGCGCGACGCTTGCCGAACTGATCGAAGCCACTGGCTGGCTCCCCCACACTACCCGGGCGGCACTTACTGGCCTTAAGAAGAAGGGCGTCACGCTTGAGAAGAGCAAGCGCGGCGATGTGACCTGCTACCGCAACGTGGATGCCTCCCGATGAGCTGCACCTCGCTCGAAGCAAACCTTGCCGCGCTGGCGGACCTTCCGCCGGCGCAGCTGCGGGAGCGGTGGGTTAAGGTGACCGCAAAGCCCCTTCCTCGTATCAGTCCCGGCCTGCTCCGCCTGGCGCTTGCCTGGGAACTGCAGGCCAAGGTCCACGGCGGTCTGCCCCGGCGGGTCAGCCAAAAGCTCGAACAGGTGGCGAGCGCCCGGACCAGGACCCGCGATGTCCATCCCGGCATGCACCTGGCGCGCGAATGGAACGGCAAGGTCCACGTCGTCACGGTGGGCGAGGACGGCGTGGTCCGCTGGAACGATGCCGAATGGAAGAGCCTCAGCGAGGTTGCCCGCACCATCACCGGCACGCGCTGGTCGGGGCCGGCGTTCTTCGGGCTCAAAAGCAAGACGGGGCGCGCCGCATGACCTCCCGGACCTGCCCGAGGGTGCGCTGCGCAATCTACACTCGCAAGTCGAGCGAGGAAGGGCTCGAGCAGGATTTCAACTCGCTCCACGCCCAGCGCGAGGCCTGCGCCGCCTATGTGCGCAGCCAGGCGGGCGAGGGCTGGACGCTGCTGCCCCGCGACTACGACGACGGCGGGATTTCGGGCGGAACGCTTGAGCGCCCTGCCCTCAAGCGTCTGCTTGCCGATATCGCCGCGGGCCATATCGACATCGTGGTGGTCTACAAGGTCGATCGCCTGACCCGCTCGCTGCTCGACTTTGCCAAGCTTGTCGAAACCTTCGACCGCTGCGAGGTCAGCTTCGTCTCGGTCACCCAGTCGTTCAACACCACCACCAGCATGGGGCGGCTTACCCTTAACATGCTGCTCTCGTTCGCCCAGTTCGAGCGCGAGGTCACCGCCGAGCGGATCCGCGACAAGATCGCCGCCTCGAAGGCACGGGGCATGTGGATGGGCGGGATCCCTCCTCTTGGTTATCGCCCCAATGGGCGGAGCCTGGCCATCGTCGAAGAGCATGCCGTGCTCGTGCGGCAGATCTACGAGCGCTACCTTGAACTCGGCTGCGTGCGCCTGCTGGCTGATGAGCTGAAAGCCAGCAGCGTCCGGGCACCGCAGCGCACCACAACGAAAGGCAAAGCCTATGGCGGTGGCATCCTGTCGCGCGGCCAGCTCTATTTTATCCTCAAGAACCCGGTCTATGCGGGCGACATCCCGCACAAGGATAAGGTCTATCCCGGCCACCACGAGGCCATCGTGTCCCGGGAAACCTGGCAGCGGGTGCAGGAGCTGCTCGCAACGAACCGCCGCGGAAGCCGATCCGGCGCCCACGTACCGAGCGAGGCTCTGCTTGCCGGGCGTATCGTTGATGCTGACGGCGAACCTATGGCGACGACGCACACGGCGAAGAACAAGGTGCGCTATCGCTACTACGTCAGCAGGGCCCTTCACCACAGGCGAGCCAGTGAAGGCATTCGAGTGCCCGGGCGCGAGATTGAAGCGCTGGTCAAGGAAACGTCCGCACAGCTCTATTCCGATCCGTGGCGGCTGCTGGCGCAGCTCGGGCTCGATCCCTCCCCCGCCCTGCTGCGGCAACTGGATGAACGCTGCGGCGCTTTGTCGAGCCAGCTTCGCTCGCGCACCGGGGGACCGCTGCGCGAGCTGCTGCGGGAGGTGCGCGTTCACAGCGACAGGCTCGAGATCACACTGGATGGCCGATCTGTCGCCAGGTCGATTGGTGCTGGCGAACTCGGGTCAGACCAACACACCCTCCTCCTCGTTGCACCATACCGGCTCACGCGGTCAGGCAGCACCCTGAGGCTGGTTCAAAGCGATGGGGCGCACATCACCTCCGCACCCGACACCGCACTCGCGCGGATGATCATACTGGCCCGGCAATGGTGGGCAGGTCTAGCCGACGGCGCCACCGACATTACCACTCTGGCGCGCCAGGCCGGCTACACGCCATCTTCCGTCACACGGGTTCTTCGATTGGCGTTCCTGTCACCGCGGGTTGTCGAGGCCGTGCTCGGCGGCAAGCAGCATAGTCGCTTGAGCGCAGCGATCGTCCGTTCGAGCGTCGAGCTGCCGGCAGCGTGGGCCGATCAGGAGGCAATGTTTTTGGTGGATTGATGACCGCTAAGTCGGACGGTCGCGACTGTCCGCTTTCGAGCTCAGATTGCTTGAAACTGACGTTCGTTCATTTGGCGCTCAAAGCGCAAGCGGGTACCCTATTTCCCGTAAAGCCATCTGATCCCCTGGCTCATCGCGACGAACGGCGCAGTGCCGTGGGTTTCGTTCGTGTAGGTTTCCGCCTTCACGCGCATGCCGGGGCAGGTTGCCAGTATGGCCGCCATCGCATCATTGTCGCGGACGAGATCGGGGTTCTGCATAAGCTCAAGATATTCCTTCCAGTTGGGGGTTTCGAGCAGCTCGCCCCATTCTTCGCGCAGGCCCTCCCAGCTTTCCTTGTCGCCGACGCCGAGATAGACCGAGATGTCGCGCTCCTCGGTGCTCGTGGCGAATGTGCGCGCCAGATCGAACATGAGCGGTTTGTGCCACCAGAAAGACGATCCGACCGCGAAATAACGCTTGAAGGCGTGTGGAGCGCTGAGCAGCGTGTGGGTCGTGAACAATCCGCCCAGTGAATGCCCGGCCAAAGTCCACTCGCCGGGATCGACGCCGAATTCCGCATCGATCGCCGGCTTCAATTCATCGATAATGAAGGTTCGAAAGCGGTCGCAATTGCCCGAAGGCGGGCAGGACAGCCCCAGAATTCTGCCATAGCTCGCATCCCATTCGGGCCAGGCGGACGGGGTGAGATCCTGGTTTCGCGCAACCATTGGCGGCACAGGGTTGTCCAGTGGAAAGCCGATCGAGACCACGACATTGGACGGCGCAAGATTGCCGATTTCGAGGAAATACAAAAGCTGCATCGCGGTGCCGGCGACATAGTTCCCGTCGGTTAGCAACAAACCATGCGGTCGTTGAACGGGTAACGAAGGTCTGGTGATCGTGATCAGATATTTCTGGTCATAGCCATCCGGCTGAACGGTCCAAAGCTCAGTGCGCTCCAGCGTGTTGCTGGCTTCGCGGTGGAGGATTTTCATGAAACTTCCTTTCAATGGGCGGCGATGATGATCGCTTCGATCTCGGCCTTGGGCAGCCAGCGGCCATTCGCCATCACGCCCGATTGCTTGCGGAGCGCGGAAACATCCTGAAGCGGATCGGCATCGAGCAGCACCATGTCGGCCCGCGCACCCGGTGCGATGACGCCTTCGCCCGCTTCGCCGAGGAATTCGGCAGCGTTGACCGTCGCGGTGCGCAGCGCGCGCCAGGGGGAAAGGCCGGCTTCGACCATCAGTTCAAGTTCCTGCACGATCGAGCGCCCGGGCATCAGGCTGCATCCGGGGCAATCCGTGCCAGCCAGCAGCCCCGCGCCAACCCGGTCGAGTGCTGCGACCATCGCGCCTCGCGCGGCGCGTCCGTCCTTCAGAATGGTGCGCGCTTCGGAACTGAAGATTGCGTCCAGATCGACACTGGTCATCTCGCGCACCATCCATTCAGGGAGATAGTCGGGAAGCGGATCGTGCGGCTTGTCCATCTCGTCATCGGCGCGGATGTTATTGTCGATGATCATTGTCGGCGCGTTCCACACGCCTGCTTCGGCGGTGCGCTCGGCCAGCTCGTCGAGCCGCGCTTGGGTCGTGTAGAGCCAACCCTTATAGCGTTCCCAAGGGACGTCGCCGGTGCGCGTGTCAGCGGCGAAATCGTATGAGCGCAGATGCTCGATTGAATCCTGCCGTGCCGCAAGCGCGCCATCGAGCCCTTTTTGAAAGGCGACATGACCGACGACCTTGATGCCAACCTCCCGCGCCGTCTCAGTGATCGCGTCGTAAATCTCGGCATCGATATCGTTATAGACTTTGATGAAGTCATAGCCGTCCGCCTTTTGTCGGCGCACGGCGGCGCGGGCTTCGTCGCGCGTCGTTACCAATTCCCCGAACTGCGCCATTTCAGCAAACGTGAAGCGCGTTTCGAGGATCGGGCCGCAAGAAAAGATGCGCGGGGCAATCGCCTTGCCGGTTGCCACCTGTTCACGCAAAGCAAGGTGCAGCGGTGTGCCCGCCATGCTGCGGATCGTGGTCACGCCACTGGTCAAGAAGACCTGCACAAAACTGCGTCCGCGCGCCAATGCGTCCTCCATGCTCTCGCCTTCGTCAGGATTGGCGGGGGAGATATGAACGTGCATGTCGTAAAGCCCGGGGATCAGCGTCTTGCCGGTCGCGTCGATCCGGATCGTATCGCCGGGCACTGGCAGCGCATCAGTGGAGCCGACCGCTTCAATCTTGCCATCTCGTACGATAATCGTCTGCGCCAGAATGGTTTTGCCGCTGGTCGTGTCGACCATATTGGCGTTGGTGAAGGCAAAGGCTGTCATGCTGGCTACTCCTATCTGGCCGGGCGCGCGGCAATTGCTTCGATTTCCACGAGAAAGTCAGGCGTTGCGAGCTTTGGGACGTAGACGAGCGTTGAAGGAGGTTTGGCATCGCCCAACATATCTGCGCGAAATCCTTTGATCTTTTCGAGATCAAGCGGCTCCACCAGGAAGGTGTTGAGCTTGATGATGTGTTCCGGACCGCAGCCTTCGCTCGCCAGAATTGCCAATATGTTGCGGATCGCCTGAACGAACTGATCGCTGGCATTGTCCGGCACGTTGCCATCGGGCATCATGTCGACTTGCCCGGCAAGATAAAGCAGATCGGTGCCCGCCGGCACGACGGCAAGATGCGAATAGCTGCCAATCGGCGGGGCCACGCTATCGGGATTGGAAATCTTGATCACATCCGCGCTCCCTTCTGCCTCAAACGAGTCCAAAAAATGCCTCGGCGGCTTGCGTCGCCGGTCCGAGATCAAACCCCTTGTCGCGAACCCAATCGTCGTCGAAATAGGTGTCGCGATAGCGCTCGCCCTGATCGCACAGGATTGAAACGATCGAGCCGGTTTCGCCTGCTTTCTCCATCTCGTACGCGATTTGCATCACCGCCCAGATATTGGTGCCGGTCGATCCGCCGCAGGGTTTTCCGATCACCCGGCTAATCACCCGCGCGGCGGCGATACTGTCTGCGTCGGCCACGGGAATTGCGCGGTCGATCACATCGGGGAGAAAGCTCGCCTCCAGCGTTGCGCGGCCAATCCCTTCGATCACCGAGCGGCATGCGTCAGTCTCGCAAACCGTCCGGTCTCGGTAGTGCTGGTGAAACACGGAGCAGACCGGATCGGCGATGCAAATCCGCGTGGCATGGCGATGATAGCGTGCGAAACGGCCAAGCGTTGCCGATGTCCCGCCGGTTCCCGCGCCGCAGACGATCCAGGCTGGCTCGGGACAGCGTTCGGCTGTCATCTGCTGAAACAGGCTTTCGGCGATGTTGTTGTTGCCGCGCCAATCGGTTGCGCGCTCTGCATAGGTGAACTGGTCCATGAAATGTCCGCCGAGCTCTTTCGCGAGCCTGGCGGCGGTGGGCGTGGCGTCGGTTGCGCGTTCGACGAAATGGGCGTCACCACCATAGAAGCGAATGGCCTCGATTTTGCTGCACGCCGTTGATTCTGGCATCACCGCGATGAAGCGCAGCCCCAGAAGCTGGGCAAAATAGGCTTCGGACACAGCCGTGGACCCGCTGGAGCTTTCGGTGACCGTGGTCGAAGGTCCGATCCAGCCATTGCACAGCGCATAGAGAAACAAAGAGCGCGCCAGCCGGTGCTTGAGGCTTCCGCTGGGGTGAGTCGACTCGTCCTTGAGGTAGATATCGATGCCGGGGTGGTTGAGTGCGGGCACGCGCAACAAGTGCGTGTCGGAGGAGCGGCGCGTATCGGCGTCGATCTGCTTTAGCGCCCAGAACAGCCAGTCGCGATCCTCGCCCGCCATGACCTATCGCCCCAGCGCCATTGCAGCTTCTTTGGCGGCATCCTTGAGCGCGGAACGGTCGACTTTGTGGGTTCCACCAATGGGCAAGGTATCGAGGAATACAACCGCGCGGGGATGCGCATAGGCCGGGCCATTGGCGAGCGCGAACTGCTTCACCTCCTCGGCGCCCACCTCCGCGCCTACGCTCCTGACGATGAAGGCGATGGGGATTTGCCCCTTGATCTCATCCTCGGCGGGAAGGACAGCGGCCTGGAGCACAGCGGGATGGCGTTCGAGCAGCTTCTCAACCTCGCCCGGATAGATGTTCTCTCCGCCGCAGACGAACATATCATCGGCGCGCCCGACGAAATAGAAAAAGCCGTTCTCGTCGAACCGCACGACGTCGCCGGTATCATACCAGCCATCATTGAGCCGCTCGGCATTGACCGCAGGCAGGTTCAAATAGCCGTTCATTACGGCCGGAGTGCGGGTGAGGAGCTTGCCCTCGGTCGCGCTGCCATCGACCAGCTTCCATTCGACGCCCGGATAGGGATAGCCAAGCGCGAGCGGAGGGCGGTCGATCCCGTCCGGGTGCGGGCCGAACATGGCAGGGCCGGATTCGGTGGTGCCATAGCTGTTGCGGAGCATGGCTTTGGGGAAGATCGATTTCACCCGGTCGATCAGCGCCTGGGTCAGCGGGGCCGAACCGATCGTCACCGCCGTGACCGACGAGAGGTCGAGCGTGTCGAGAAGATCGCTCTGCCGCGCCATCATCGCGAACATTGTGGGGATGCCGCTCAACATCGTTGCGCATTCCTTGGCGGCAAGCTCAAGGAATGCGCGTGCATCGAACGTCGGCATTGAGAAGGTCCGCCAGCCGAGCGCGAGCGCCACGGTCGTAAAGAACAGGCCGTTCATATGATAAGCGGGCGCGACGATGATCGTCGTTTGCGGCGCGTCGCCCGTTGCCTTCACGAACAGATCAAGCGCCCAGAGCTGGCCGGCATGATCGAGCGGCACGCCCTTGGGCCGTCCGGTCGAGCCTGAGGTATAGAGGATTTCGCACAGTTGGCCCGCTTCCGGGGTAACCGGATCGATCGGGTCCGCCGCCATCAGGCTTGCGAATTCATCGCTCTCAAAGGCGGTCACCGGAAATCCGGGGGGAAGCAAATCGCGATAGCGTTCATCTATCAGTGCCGCTGCACAATCGCTGTCTTCGAGGATATAGGCAATGGTCTCGGCAGGCAGGCGATAACTGATCGGGACGGCAACCAAGCCTGCGCGCATCAACGCCAGATAGGTGAGCGTCAGCGGCGCTCCATTGCTGGCGATGATCGCCACGCGCGCGCCGCGTTTGAACCGCTTTGCAGAGCCACCTGCAAGCCGCGCAGCCGCTATCTCGATGTCCGCCATCGCATACGCCTGCCCCGTCGCCATATCGACATAGGCGCCGTCCGCCTGCGGAGTTTTGCAGACGATATCGCCCAGATTGCCCGATGCCGACCCCGCGATCATGGCCGGATTAGCACCTTGCCGACAACCTCGCGCTCCTCAAGCATGCGTTCGGCCTCAGCGGTTTCTTCCAATGGCAATATCTTGTCGATCACCGGATCGAGCTTGCCCGCCGCGATGAGGTCGAGCAGTGCCACCAGATCATCGCGGCTCCAGCCGTTCGAACCGATCATGAGATGCTCGAACGTCCAGAGGAAGCGCATGTCGATCCCGACATCATAGCCTGCGGTCGCGCCGCAGGTCAGCATCCGCCCACCAAGCGTCAGACAGCGCTGCGACTCCTTCATAGTGTCACCGCCGGTGAAGTTGACGAGCACATCGACCCCGCCGCCACCATAGACTTTGGGCTTGCCGTAAAGCGCCTTCACCTGCTCGAGAATGCTGCCGGCCGCATAGTTGATGCCATGATCCGCGCCGATGGCCTTCAGCCGTTCGAGCTTGCTGTCGCTGCTCGCACAGGCAATCACTTCACAGCCCGTCATCTTGGCAAGCTGAACACACGCTGCGCCTACGCCCCCGCTGGCGCCCAGGACGAGCACCTTCTCGCCCGCCTTGATCCGCCCTTGGGTGATCATCATCCGGTGGGCGGTGCCGTAAGCGAGCGGCAGCGAGGCTGCCTGCTCGAGCGTCACGGTATCAGGCACGTGGATGAGATGCCCCGCGCCAACCGCGATCCGCTCAGCCCGCCCGCCATCGGCTGTCTCGCCGAGCATTCCGGTCTGGCCATCATGCGCGATCGGATCGATCAGCACACGATCGCCGACCGACCAGCCGGCAACGCCTGGTCCCACCGACCCGATCGTTCCCGCCATGTCCGAACCCACCACGACAGGCAACGGAATCTTGATCCCCGGCATCCCGCGTCGCGTGAAGATATCGTGGAAGTTCACCGCACAAGCGGCAATATCGACCACCACATTGCCTTCTCCGGCAACCGGATCCTTCCAGTCATCGACGATTCTGATCTGGTCGCGTTCGCCATGGCCAGCGGTTATCGCTGCACGCATTTTCTCTTGCTCCCTATTCCGCACTGACTTCGACACAGCGGCCCATTGCAACGAGCTTTCCGCCCGATTCCACTTCGACGTCAACGAGCGCGAGCGTTCGCCCAGCGCGGATGACCTTTGCATTCGCCACCAGCAATTCGCCGCCTGCGGGCCGCAGATAATCGACGCGGATATTCGACGTCGGCACCCCGCGCCCCAGCATCGCGCACGCCGCAAAGCAGGCCGAACTGTCGATCAGTGTCGCAATCGCGCCGCCATGTGCCTGCGGCGCGCCATCGAAACGTGCGGCATTGCCGCCCGCCGGGCAGATCATCGTCAGCGTGCCATTTGCGAAATCGACTTCGGCAATCTCAAAGCCAAGCCAGCGGTGGAGCGGAGTTGTGGTGAGCGCCTTGCGAATGCCCTCAAGCGTTGTGAAGTCTTGCACGTCCATTCCACTCCCCATTCGACCGGATTCTCTTCTAGCTCTTCGCATAGTGCGATTTTCGCGGGCGCACTCAAGCTTGTCAGGACAGCCGAGACGGATAGCGCAAGCATTTCGTCCATTTGCGCTAATTGCGCGAAAAGTCATTTGGCGGCGAGCGCGCTCAAGTCTATCCATCCAACGCATGACGGTCGAAACCGAAACCGACGCCAATGGAACCCGATGGTTGCTTGTCGACCATGGTCGGCTCGACGGATCGGTTGCGGATTTGCTCGACGGACTTGATACCACGGGCGGGATTATTGGTCTCCGGCTCCGCGTTCCTCCTGGGATGGGGGCGGGGCAGTGGGATTTCATGCCGCTGTCGCCGCATCTTTTCCTGCTGATTGGCAATGTCGAATATCATCAGGACCATGAGATCAAAGTGCCAAGCGACTATATGGCCAAGGTCCGCATCGTGATGTCGGGCGCGTTGTCCAATGTTGCGGGCACCGTTCGTATCGAAGGCGCGGGTGCTTTTGTTGAATCCTATCCGGGGCCCAAGGCAAGCAGCTATGAACTGCGCGGCGGCGAGCTGGCGAGGCTTGTCATCCTCAATTGCAGGCGTGAATTCTTCACTGAGGATTTGGGGCTGGACCCCGGCTCACTCCCTTTCCCGCTCAGCCATCTTTTCGATGACGGCGCCGATATGCCCGAAGGCAGCATCGCACCGCTCGGGCCGGATGTGCTGCGCGCGGCAAACGATGTTTTGCGTGCCGCTTCGCGGTTCGGCCTTGATTTGCTGCCGCCTTACCTGGTTGCGAAAGGGCGGGAAATCGCCTGTGGAATGATCGCCGATCTTGCCGCAAGCCGGGATGAACCGCGTGCGCAGATCAAATCGTCGGTCCGCGACGTTGTCCGGATCAACGAAGCCCGCGACATCATTCTTGACCAGTTCCAGCGACCGCCGCCGATACCCAGGCTGGCGCGCCAGGTGGGGCTGAATCAGACCAAGTTGAAGGCGCTCTTCAAGGCGACCTTCGGTTTGACGATTCACGATTTCACCCAGAAATGCCGGATGGAACGCGCGGTTGACCTGCTGGCCACCACCGATCTCACCGTCGCCGAAATCGCCTATGCGGTCGGCTATGATTATCCCGCCAGCTTCACCCATGCGTTCCGGAAATTCTATGGTCACGCCCCAAAGCAGGCGCGGATTGCAAGCGGGCCGCAAGAGCTTCGGACGACGCCCGAGGGATAAAGCGCGGCTATCGCAATCCGAACTGGTGCTTATGCGCTCGGACATTTGCCACCGCCTCATATAGGTAAACGGCCAAAGCTGTGAAATTCTCCATGATCAGGGAAGCTAGGCCGCTTCCGATCAGGGAGAATGACGATGAGATCCCGCAATCTGATTTTGGCTGGCACGGCTTTGTCGGCGCTAGCAACCGTTTCGCCTGCCTTCGCGCAGGAAGCAGATGAAGGTGCGGACGCTGAAATCGTTGTGACGGCGACGAAGCGCGCTGAATCGATCCTCGACGTTCCGATCGCCGTTTCGGTCATTGGCGCAGAAGAACTCGATCAGAAGAATGCGACTGGTTTTGCCGATTATCTGACCGGCATTCCGGGGGTGCAGTTCAACCCGGGCGGCAATGTCTTCACCAACTCGATCTCGCTGCGTGGCGTGTCAGACGGCACGGCGAGTTACCTGACCCAACAGACAACCGCGCTGTATCTTGATGATACCGCACTCACGCTGTCGCAGGGTGCGATCAACCTCGATTATTCGGCTTTTGGCGTCGAACAGGTCAATGTGATCAAGGGCCCGAACAGCACCCTTTATGGTGCAGCGGCTCTGGGCGGCACCATCAAGATTGTCACAACCGCTCCCTCGCTCGAAGAGACGCGCGGCCGGGCAAAGCTGACCGTATCGTCGATCAAGAGCGGCGATTTAAGTTACAGTGTCGCTGGTTCGGTTTCCACACCCCTGTCCCAAGGCAAGGCAGGCATCGAGCTGACCGGTTATTACACGCGTCGGGGCGGGTACTTGGATGAAGTGATCACTGGCGGCCAGGGCCGAAACAGGAAGAACTTCAATGACAACGAAACCTATGGCGCACGTCTGGCGCTGCGGCTTCAGCCGACCGAAGCACTAACCATCGATTTCAAAGGCTATTATCAGAAGTTCACGGCCGATGGCCTCGACACGTTTGGCCCGACTTTGGCCGGCGATCTCAGAGTGACGCCCACACGGGTTGACGAAGTGCAGTCGGACCGTTTCGCGCTCGGCACCTTGTCCGTGAACTATGACCTCGACTTCGCCGATCTGGTCAGCGTTACATCCTATTATGATCGCAAGACTGAGAGTTTGCTGGATGTCAGCTTTACCTTCCTGAATTTCGTCCCCGGTGCGGCAGTCGGCTCGCAGACAACGGCGCCAGCCAAAGTGTTTTCGCAGGAGCTTCGCTTGGTCTCGAAGGGTAACTCACCCTTCAAATGGCTGTTGGGCGGATATTACAGCAAAGAAAAATATGCCGAGAACGGCTTTCTGGTGAATGGCGTTCCCGGGCTTTTCCAGAGTTTTTCGAAATATCAGTATAACACCTATGCCGTGTTCGGCGAGCTTGGTTATGATCTGACGGATCGATTGAACTTCACTGCTGGAGGTCGCTATACAAAATATACAACTCCAACCAATATTAATAGCAGCATATTTTTCGTTCCCGGCGTCATAAATCGCAAGGACAAGGACAATGATTTCAGCCCCCGCATCGCGCTGAACTACAATTATGGAAATGGTTCAATATACGCCCAGGCCAGCAAGGGCTTCCGTGTGGGGCAGTTGAACATTCCCATTCCAAGCCTTCCCGGCGAAATTGTCCCTGCCTTTTTTGGCTCCGACAGCCTGTGGAACTATGAGATCGGTGCCAAAACCCGCTGGCTGGACGACCGCTTGTCGGCGAATATCGCAATCTATCAGATTGACTGGAAGGATATTCAGGTCACGCGAACCAGCGGCACCGGCTTCACCTTCATCGATAATGCGGGCAAGGCGCGCATTCGCGGGTTTGAGCTTGAGGCCGTTGCCAGGCCAACCGATAGCCTGACTTGGACAGGGACAATCGGCCATATCGACGGTAAGATCACGCAGCCGGTGCCGGGTGTGGCTCTGGATGGTGCGCAGCTTCCTGGCTCGCCGAAATGGACCTTCAGCACCAGCTTGCAGCAGAATTTCAAGCTGGGTGAAAATGAAGGATTTATTCGCGGCGATCTGCTCCACTACGGCGCGTATGATGACGCGTTCGCGATCATCGGGCGCCCGGCGGAAAATGGCGACTATGTGAAGATCGATTTGCGCGGAGGACTGACGCTCGGCAATATCGATCTGGGTGTTTTCGTCACGAACCTGACCGACGCCCGCCCGATCCTTGCGCGAACGACATTCCTGGCGGATTCGAAAACATCGTTGCAGCCGCGCACCTTTGGCGCGTCGGTCGGTTTCAAATTCTGACAGGTCCAGACTTGGGGGAGGGGCAGTGTCCGCCCCCATGTTTGGGGAGCGATGATGCAGCAAATCCAGTCTCCGAGCGCCGCGGTCATCAGCCTTGATGGTCGCGAAGTGCTCAGCTTTGCCGGGTGCAGTTATCTGGGGCTGGCGGCTGTCCCGGAACTGCTTCGGGCAGGCGCAAAAGCGCTGGTGGATCAGGGTGCGACCGCGCAACTGGCGCGGCACTATCATGCGCAATCGCCCGCCAATATCGATGCAGAGGCGGAGGCGCGGCGCTTTTTTGGCATAAGTGGTGCCATGTATTTTGGCGGCGGCTATCTCTTTGCGATGATTGCGCTCGCCGGGATTGCGACGGATTATGATGTCGCGATCCTTGATGAAACCGCGCATTTCTGCATCTTTGATGGCGCGCGCGCCGCCCAGAAAGAGATTTGCACCTTCAAGCATTGCGATCCTGCCGATCTGGAGCGGGCGGTGGCCGCGGTTGTGGCGGAGGGAAAACGCTTTGTCGTTGCGACTGATGGCATGTTCCCGACCTTTGGGCGGGTCGCACCGCTTGGTCGGTATGCGCGGATCATCGCGCCGCATGATGCGTGGCTGATCGTCGATGAGTCGCACAGTTTCGGATCGGTCGGCGAGAGCGGGCGCGGTGCGTCCGAGCTGCACGGGGTTGCCGGCCCCAAAACATTGATCGGCGGCTCGCTGAGCAAAGGTTATGGTGCCTTTGGCGGGATTGCCGTGGGCACCGCCGAGGCGATCGAGCGGCTCTGGCAATCGCCCGTTGCGCGCGGATCGGCGGCCGGCATGTCGGCAGGGGCCGCCATGTCGGCGGAGAGTTTTCGCTACATCCGCAGAAACCCGCAGATCCTTGAACGGCTAAAGACCAACACTGCGCAATTGCGCAGCGCAGTGCGCTCAATCGGCCTTCAGTTCGAGGATGTTGAAGGGCCAGTCGTGGCCTTTTCGCACGGCACCGCTGCGCAGATGCGCGCGGCGCAGCAGGCGCTGCTCGAAGACGGCATCTATATCCTCTACTCGACCTATGTTGGTGCGGGGCCGGAAGGCGTGCTGCGGATCGCCGCTTTCGCTGACCATGAGCCCGAACATTTCGAGCGCCTGGCCGACGCGCTCGCGCGCGAACTCTCGATATGACATCGACGCAAGGCCAGGCCATCGTTGCCGCGATCGATCACATCATGCTGGTCGTCCCCGATCTCGAAGCTGCGCGCGATGAGTTTGCAACGCTTGGTTTCCAGATTGCGCCCAAGGCCGTGCACGAGCGCTTCGGCACAGCCTGCTACCTGATCATCCTGAAAGACATGTATATCGAGCTGCTGGCAATCGAAACGCCAAATCCGCCCGATCCTTCAACACATCGGCGGATCGCGGCCTGCCTCGCTGCGGGAGGCGGACTCAATCAGATCGCCTTGTCGACCGGAGACGCGGTGGCAACCCAAAGGACGTTGGTTGCGTTTGGTCACGATGTGACCGAACCGATCGACTGGTCACGCAAGGCCAATACGCCCGATGGCGTGTTCGACGCCCAATTCACGACGCTGTTGGTGAATTCCGAGTTGCTGCCGGAGTTCGAGACATTTTTCTGCGTCCAGCGCACCCCGCAGCACGTCCTTCACCCCGTCTGGCAGGTTCATCCCAATGGTTGCCGTAATCTCGTGTCGCTGACCCGAGAGACCGCGCGGTCGGTCGAGGAAACCGCCCGGCAGATCGATGCGACCGGCCTCGCCCACGAGCAAAGCGATGAAGATGTCAGGGTCCAGCTTGGCTCGCACGTCCTTCGCTATGTGACCGGCACCAGCGGTGACGCAACCACCATCACCTTGAACGCGACCGGCCGGACAGGAGCAGTGCAGCTGGCAAGCCTTGCCAACACCCGGCTCCAATTCGTGATCGACCAGACAACAAACGGGCAGGGAAAACCATGACTCAAAAGACCAAGCGCTCGCTCGACCATTTCGTCATTTGCGTCTCGGATATCGAGATCGGCGCGGAGATTCACCGCAGGCTGGGCTTTCGCGTCCTGCCGACGATGGAGCATGCGCATATCGGCACGTCAAACACGGTCATCCAGTTTCACGATACGTATCTGGAGCTGATCGGCGATTTGCACCTCGCCAATTCCGACCAGTTGCACAAGGACATGCAGATGTGGCTCAGCCAGGGCGATGTGTTCTGGCAATTTGCGATGACATCGGCCTGCCTCGAAGACGAAATTCCCGTGATCGCCGCGACTGGGCTGGAGATGCAGCCGATCCTCCATGCCGGTCGCCACGTGCGTAAGGCGCATGGCGGCTGGGACATGACCGACAGCCGCTCCTCCTACATCTGGAATCCGGACGACAAGCTGGCCTCGATCTTCATCTCCGATCACCGGAAGCCGGAGGCGATCTGGATGCCGGACTATCAGAACCATCCCAATAGCTGCATTCGCGTCGGCGGGCTTCGCTATCTGATGAGCGATCCCGCCAAACACGTCGCCTATGTCACCAAGATTGCTGGCGCTGGCCCGGCATCGCAGTCAGATGATTGCATCCGCTTCGAAACGCCGCGGGGCGAATTTCTGGAGCTGATGACGCCAGCGGCGCTCCACGCGCTCTACCCCGAGGCGCCGCAGCTTTCGCCCGGCACGCATACACGCGGCGCGATACTGACCATCATCGTTGAGTCGCTCGAGCGATGCCGCTGGGCGTTGCGCGATGGCGGCGTGCCGCACCGCCTGACCGATGCCTCGATCGTTGTCGGGGCACCCTATGGCTGCGGCGTCGCCTATGAATTTGTCGAGGGGAAATAGACAATGGCGATCACCCTTTCCGTCACGCCCGATGAGGCCCCGTTCGCGACCGAGATTTCGGTTGTGGTGGCAGGGCTCGAACCAGGGCAATTGGTCACGCTGACATCGTCGCTCTCAGACATGGTCGGCATTGCATGGGGCGCGGATGGCGAATTTGCCGCCGATGAGAATGGCGTGGTCGATGTGCGCACCGCTGCCAGTCGATCCGGTAGCTATACAGGAGTCGATGCCCGTGGCCTGTTTTGGTCGATGCGTCCGCAGGGCGTCGACCTCGCGGCCTTCCAGATCAACGCGACCGATCGCCCGCACAAATTGGGCCAGCCTTTCGAAGATCCACTTGCACCACGCGCGATAGAAATTGCAGCACAGCTGGACGGGAAGCGGATTGCCGCTTCAACCGTGCGGCTGATCAAGCTCGCAGCGGGCATCGAGACATTCGAGGTGCGCGACGGCAATTTGCGCGGTCTCGCCTTCCGCCACAGTGATCGCAGCACGAAGCGTGGTGCGATCATGAGCCTCACAGGCTCGGGGGGCGGGATCGAGATGAACTACGCGCCATTGCTCGCCTCGCTGGGTTATGACGTGTTCAGCCTCGCCTATTTCGCTTATGAGGATTTGCCGCCAGCCATCGTCAACATCCCGCTCGAATATTTCCAGGAAGGCTTTGCCTGGATGCGCACCAACTTCGGCTGCGACACAATCGCTGTTCAAGGCGCATCGCGCGGCGGCGAGCTTTCGACCCTGCTTGCGGCGACATTCCCCGACGATGTGAAGGGCGCGATCCCGATCGTGCCGATGTATGCCACCAGCCCCGGCTGGAACCCGGCAGAGGGCGTCGATGGTCCGAGCTGGACGCTGGGCGGCAAGGAGATCGCCTATCCTCCTTCGATGCCCTCGCCGTCGACCGAGGAGATGATGGAAATCGGGAACCGAGAACCCGAAGGATTTGCGATGACGCCCTGGTATCGCAGCCTGATGGAGCAGCCCGAGGCGCTCGCCAATTGCGCCATCCCGATCGAGAATGCCGGTGGCCCGCTGCTGATGGTTTCAGGCGTAGAAGACGCGATGTGGCCCAGCGCCTGGGGCGGTGACATCATCATGGACCGGCTTCGTGCCAAGGGCTTCAAACATCCCCATCGCCATCTCGCGCTGCGCGAGACTGGCCATCTGACGCCGCTGCCCAACCAGATCACGACGTTCGACCGCACTTTGGTCCATTCGCTTGTGCCGATCCGGCTGGCCTGTGGGGGAAATGCCCAAGGCTCGGCACGCAACGGGCAGTTGTTCTGGGACGCGCTGATCGAGCACTACCGCACGGTCTTTGGCAAATAGCTGAGAGGCAATGGCGCGTCAGGCCTTCTACCAGCGAACCTGCGCAACACTGGCGCAGATCGAAGCCGATGGCCTGCTAAAGCCGGAGCGCATCATCACGTCATCGCAAGGCGCGGAGGTGACGGTGGATGGCCGCCCGCTCATCAATCTGTGCGCCAACAATTATCTGGGCCTTGCGAGCGACCCGCGCGTCATCGAGGGCGCAATTGCCGCGGCGCGAAGCCATGGTGCAGGCCTTGCCTCGGTGCGCTTCATCTGCGGGACGCAGGATTTGCACAAGGAGCTTGAGGCGGCGATTGCCGACTATCTGGGTTTTGACGATGCGATCCTGTTTGCCGCGGCCTTCGATGCAAATGGCGGCGTTTTCGAGACGCTCCTGGGTGAGAAGGACGCGGTGGTTTCTGACAGCCTCAACCATGCGTCGATCATCGATGGCATCCGCCTGTCTAAGGCCAAGCGTTATCGCTTCCCCAATGGCGATATGACGGCACTTGAGGACCAACTAAAGGCGGCGCGGGCCGACGGCGCGGAAACGATCCTGATCGTCACCGACGGGGTCTTCTCAATGGACGGCTATCTCGCCGATCTAAAAACCGTCGCCAGTCTTGCCGACAGATATGACGCGCTGATCATGGTCGATGATTGCCACGCAACCGGCTTTATCGGCCCCGAAGGCCGCGGCACATCGGCACTGAGCGGGGTCGAGGGCCGTGTCGATATCGTCAGCGGCACCTTTGGCAAGGCGCTGGGCGGCGCGATGGGCGGCTTTATCGCCGCGCGCCAGCCGGTGATCGACCTGATGCGCCAGCGCGCACGGCCTTACCTGTTCTCCAATGCGCTTGCCCCGGCGGTCTGCGGCGCAAGCCTTGCCGCGATCGCCATTGCCCGGTCCGCAGAGGGCGATGCCTTGCGCGCTAAGCTCACCGAAAATGCAGTCTGTTTCCGCGGCCGCATGGCCGAAGCCGGCTTTGATTTGCTTCCCGGCAGCCATCCGATCATCCCCGTCATGCTGGGCGAAGCCGTGCAAGCCCAGAAAATGGCCGCCGCGATGCTGGATCAGGGCGTGCTCGTCACCGCCTTCTCCCACCCCGTCGTCCCCCACGGGCAGGCGCGCATCCGCACACAGGTATCGGCGGCACATGAACAGGCCGACCTTGACCGCGCCATCGCGGCCTTTGTTGCCGCCCGCACCCATATCCCCTGAAGGGACCCCCAACATGCGCCACCGTCACCACCCCGGATGCCTGCCCAGCCACCAGCATTTCTGCTGTCCGCAACATGCCATGCTGATACTGGGCGCACGCATGGCGATTGGCGCGGACGAGCCTGTGATCGAGGGCCCCCAGCCCAGCTTCCGCGAAGGGCCTGATCCCAATCTCACCGCCTTCGCTTCGGGTGACGACAGCAATACCCGCGATCTGTTCGATGTTGCAGCCAAAGGGCAATGGGTGGTCGTGCAGGGTGCGACCGTGCTGCCGATGGCGGGTGCCGCCGCGCTCCCCAACCACGATGTGCTGATCCAGGATGGCATGATCAAATCAGTCCAGCCCAGCGGGGCGGCACTTCCTGACGGCGCAATAGTTGTCGATGGCGCAGGGCGCTTTCTGATCCCCGGCCTTTCCAACATGCACAACCACCCGCCACTGGGGCATGTATCGGGCATGTTTGCCGGGATGGTGGGCGAAGGCGTGACGGGGGCGGATATCACCCTGCCTTATGATATGATCATGTTTCAGCATATCGCTGCGGGCGTCACGCGGATTCATGTGATGGCTGGGTCGCCCGAGGATCTCGCCAATCGCGAAAACATCCGCAAAGGCCGGTATCGCGGGCCGCACATGAAGATCGCCTCCCCCGTGATCGACAGCCCGGCGGCGATCTGGTCATCGGCGATCACCTGGTATGCCAATGACGAACAAGGCGGCCGCACCGCCGCGCACAAGATTCGCGAATATGGCTATGACAATGCGAAGCCCTATACGATGCTGGGACGCGAGGCCTATGACGGTCTGATCGACGAATGTGTCAAGCTGGGTGTTCCCATCATGGGGCATATCCCCGCATCGGTTCATCCCGACGATGCCCTGCGCGCTGGTCAGACAGGGGTCGCGCATTGTTTTGAATTTTTCTATCATTATGAGCCGGGTAAGAAGTTCGACCCACAAGCAGTGGCGAAACGTGCGCGGCTTGCCAAAGAGGTCGGTGCGACGCTGCAAACGACACTCGCGATCAGTTATGTCTATGAGTACGATTGCGGCCTGATCCCGGCGAGCGCGATCAATTTTTCAGCGACGATGGACCCGGTGATCCGCATGGTCATGCGTGAGGAATCAGCCTTCATCCAGGGCTGGCGCCAAAACCCGGTGCTAATGGCGGCGGGCGAAGACATGTTCCAGAACTGCATTCAGGTGTGCAAGGCGCTCCATGCCGAGGGCGTGCGGATGATCCCCGGCACCGATATGTCGGCAAGCGCGATCACCGGCGACACCAGCCTGCACCATGAACTGCGCGTGCTGGTCGAATCTGGGGTGATGACGCCTGCAGAGGTGCTCAAGGCCGGAACAATCGGCAGCGCAGACTATCATGGCGAGGCGGCGGTTGCGGGCACGATCGAAACGGGCAGGCGCAGCGATCTGGTGCTGCTTGACGCCGATCCGACGCAGGATATCAACAATACGACCAGGATCGATACGGTGATCTTGGGCGACGCGATCCTGCGCCGTGAGGCCCGCGAACGTGGCCTCGCACGGATCAAGGCGCGCTATGACGCAATGCCGGTTCCGGCTGCGTAATTGGGGCTCTGATGTGGGTCAGACCCGCGGCACCGGCATCGCGTCATAGGCGACTTCAAGCCGTTTGATCCCTTCGGCCCGCGCAGCCTTGCGCAAAATTGCGCCGTTGATGAAAACGGTGTCGATCGCGTTGGTTGCGGTGATGTCCGCAGTCGGATCGGCGTCAAGCAGCACCAGGTCGGCACGCTTGCCGACCTCGACAGTTCCCGCGTTCGCGCTGTCGCCCTGATATTCGGCGCATTTGATCGTTGCGGCTTTCAGGGTGTCGAGCGGGCTCATGCCAACGAGGTTTACGAACATTTCGATCTCGTCATGCACCGTGTGCTTGCCGGTGATCGCCGAGGGGAAAATGTCAGTTCCTGGCAGGATTGTGACCCCTTCCGCCAGCAGGGCCTGGATCATACGAACGCTGTGCGCGAGGGCGTCGACCGATCCGGCCATGATCACCGGATCGGCACGCCAACCCTGGATGAAGGGCGACTCCTCGCGCATGATGTAACGCAGCAGATGATCCTTGGCGACGCTCAGGTCGAACTCGGCGGCGCTCATATAGCCGCAATCATATTGCAGCGCCCGCGCGGCGGTCAGCGTCGTCTGCACAATCGCGCCATGTTCGGCAGTCCTCCTTGCCAGCATCGCAAAGCGGGCATCGGTCACTCGGTCTTCGGCCCGGTTGTTCCAGAAATATTCCATGATGTGCGCAATACCGGTCTGGCCCTGCGCCAACGCATCTTCGGGCAGGACGGCGCGCGGGACATGGCCGCAGCTTTCGATGCCGATCGCGCGCGCGGCTTCGGCAACGCCCGCATAGGCCTCTGCATTCAGCTGGGTATAGGGCTTCACAAAATCAAAGCCGCGCTCGACGATGCTCTCCACTGCCTTGCGTCCGCCTTCGCGATCATTGGCAATCAGCGTCATCAAGGGCGACCAGACCATGGGCGATCCGTCGATGAGCATGCCAATCCGCATGTGCGGCCCGTAATAGCGTCCGGCGCGGATGGCATCGCGCATCGCCATTTCCTCGATCGTTCCCGCCATCACCTGAATGCGCGTCACCCCGCCGGCGAGATACTGGAAGTTGACGAGATCATAAGGGAGGGTGAGGTCGTGCGCGCCGATATCGGGCCCGACCAGCGGCGCATACATTTGCGCAAAGACGTGAAGCGTCGGATGCTGGTGGATATCGGTCAGGCCGGGCATCAGATATTTGCCCGTCCCATCAACATGGATTGCGCCGTCTGCACGCACGCTACCCGCAGCTTCGATCCCCGCAATCTTCCCATCCCGCAGGACAACGTCCCGGCTTTCCAGCCGCTCGGTGGCGGTCATCGGCAAGACGGTGACGTTCGAGACGATTACCGTCTGCCCCGCGTCCGCAGTCTCGAACAGGCCCGCGGTCGCCTTGGCCTCGGCCATGACGTAATCGGTCGGCTCGCGCGCCATTTCGTCGGAGAAGCTCGGGAAAGGGCCATCGGCGTCGGGTGAAGCCGGCCCCGTGCCCATCCGCATCCCGGCAACCAGCATTCCCGCCGCCATCAACCGGTGCATCGTGCACGGGCAAGCTGCGTCGTGCAAATGGCGCTGACTTTGACTCATGGATGATCCTCCTTCGCGTCTTGGCAAGGCAATAGCCGATCGTCCGAGCGTGTGGTGTTGCGATTGGACGAAACTCTATCGCGTGCCGATGAGATCGCAGATGAGGCGTAGGCCAATGCGATATCGTTTCAACAGTCCTTGCCCAAATCGACCGGTTGGCCCTGGCTGACGATCAGTTGGGAACATGCCTGAACGGACGGCAAGTTTCGACGCCGCGATTCCTTGTGTTGAATGACCGTTTTGTCAGCGATTCCAGTCAGGCTGATCAGAGCGACACCACTTTGATTAGCATGATAGTCCGCCATCATCGGAGCAAAGAACACAGCGACTTTATTGTGCGATCAACTGCACACTGCTTATATGCTGGTAGGCCACCGGCTCACCGCGACCCGGGCCGGTGGCCGACGGGCTAGAGCCGCGCCTTGGAAAACAATTCAGCCTGCTTCGGATCCATCAGCTCCGCGACATCCACATCGAGAGCCTTTGCGATGCGCTCCAAGACCAGCACCGAGGGGTTGCGAACACCACGCTCCAGGCCGCTGATGTAACCGCGATCGAAGCCGCTGTCGGTGGCGAAGTCTTCTTGCGTGAGCTCGTGCGCAGCACGAAGGCGTCGTATGTTCCAACCGATGCGCTTGCGGATGTCCATCGCAGGCACATTCAGTCGATGCGACTGATACGCCCACGACTTATAAGTCTCATTTTACTGGACTACCCCGGGTGCTTCGAGCACACCGGCCACATGGTAAAAGCACGTGGAATTCCGGTTCTGGTCGACAGCCTGGGCTGCCAGACGCCCCTTCAGCGGATCTATCTGGGGAGCGGCAATCACGCGGAGAAATGGCTCCAGGAGCTGATCCACGCGCACCCGAAAATATTGCCCGTGTCGGAGATAGAGCCGGGTTTCGGGTCCCTGGTCCCGGCTGCGCTCGAGGTGTCTTGCGCGCATGGCAGGATCGACAACCTGTTCCTGACACCGTCGGGCGACATCGTGTTCGTTGAGACCAAGCTGTGGCGCAACACGGAGATGCGCCGCGAAGTAGTGGCGCAAGTGCTCGACTACGTCTCAGCTCTTGCCGCCATGTCATATGAGGAGTTCCAGGCCAAGGTCTCGAAGGGCGAGAAGGCCCCCAAGCGCCTCTACGACCTGGTGGCGGATAATCCGGAGGCCCTGCCCGAAGCTGAGTTCATCGATGCTGTCTCGAACAACCTGCGACGCGGGCGAATGCTGGCGATGGTACTCGGCGATGGTATCCGCTCCGAGACCGAAGCACTCGCTGCCTTGCTGCAGAGCCACGCCGGAGCGCACTTCACCTTCGCGCTCGTTGAAGTCGCAACCTGGCAGAAAAGCGACGGCAGCATCCTTGCGATCCCTAGCACCCTCGCCAAGACGGTAATGATCGAGCGGGGAATCGTCCGCATTGAAGGTGCTGGAGTGCGGGTCGAGCCCCTGCCGCCAGAAGCCAAGCCGCGGGCTCAGTCGATCAGCATGGCGGACTTCATGGCACATATGGCAGCACGGGACCCCGACCTCCCCACTGCGATCTACGCCTTCCTCGATGCACTCGAGCCGCTCGGCGTCTATCCGGAGCTTAAGGCCACACTGAACCTCAAGGCCGACCTGCCGGGATTCAATCGCCCGGTGAACTTCGGCTACATCGACAAGCAGGGGAAGTTCTGGGCCAACCCCGCCTCGTGGAATTTGCCCGACACAATCTGGCGACCCTACTTCGAAGCGCTCGCCGCGATGATTGGCGGTCACGTGATCGACGAGCCGGGCAATCAGTTTGTAGCGATCAGCGGCCGATCCGCTCCGCGGATCACGGACCTGCTACCTGCTCATCATGCAGCTTGGCTTGCAGCGATAGATTTGGCCATCCGGCAAGCCAACGAGGCAACCCAGTCATGAACGAGCTTACGCCGGTACACCTTGATTTCTGGTTGCAGAGCTCGCGGTGGTTCGGGATGTCCATGTATCCCGGCTACGGCGGGGTGCCCTATCATTCCCCAATCCACATGGAAGGTTTCAGTCTGCTCGACGACAAAACCTTTTGCCTGGATTTCGTGAACCTCGCTTACGCCCAAGGGGTACAGAATTTCTCGGTCGAGTTCGAAGTTGCGAGGGGAGCTGCCGACTATCAGGTTTGCTTCGCTAAGGAACATTCCGACAGAACTTACATCTTCGTTCCACTCACCCGGAAGTGGATGGAAACCTTCTTCACGGGGATCGACAGCAGCCGCATGTTCGACGATGCCGGCGCGCCAGTCGATCGTGAGATTTTTAGGGCGCCGTCCAGGCGATAAGTCGGACACAGGGAGGAAGCTTGGACCAGTCCCTGCTCACGAATGCGCTGAAAGCTTCATCTCGACTTACTCGGGTATCGAAGCATTGGTCACGGCATGGACCACGACAATTTCGACGAGACATCCAGCCGCCTGGTTGCGGAGCTGCTGCTTGAAGCAGGACGCTTGACCGAAGCCTAGTCGGACATGTTGGCCATGGCACTTCCTCGTAATGCGGTCGATCGGGCCAAGAAGCTCGAAGAGCTCGTGTCGATAGCCAGCACCGCGAGCATTTCGATCGAAGCCGCGGCAAGACTAGATCGGACCAGCGCTTAACTCGCTCACATCAAGCCTTACCCTTCTTTGCCTTGGAGTGGATCGCCGGAGGCTCCGGATATTCGTCAAGACCGAAGTCCTTACGGACCAATTCGATAAAGCGGCGATCTTCCTCCGTGAAGTCACCGTCTTCTGGTTCGTTCGCGGCCAAAGACTGAGCTTGCAAATCTAACACCCCAAGCCGCGCGAGCTTCACGAGGCCGGCAAGCTTCACGTCGACTGGAGCCGCCATCAAATCTCGTACAATTGTCATGGCCAAGGCCTCGCCCATCTGTACGGTCTTGCTCTTGCCCGCGATTTGGATCGGAACCGACATATTGAGCTGCTGAGCGAGGCTCTCGAGAAGGGCGATATTCTGCTTGGCGGATCTTGCCCCCTTTGGATTGCCGCTTTGCCCAGGCTTCCATTGCGAGCTCTTTGGCGGCTTGCCGAAGCCTACCTCGTATTTCTTGGCCATGATGGTGCCCCCAATCACGCCGCCAGTGACGAATTGCTGCCTGCGCAGCGATGCTCTGCCAGTTGCCTAAACGTCAGACCGGTCTGCTCATGGATGGCCTGTTTTTCGGTCATCTCCTCCCAGCGACGAATGGCGACATCGACATATTTCGGATCGAGCTCGATGCCACATGCGCGCCGGCCGCTTTTGTGCGCGGCAAGCAACGTCGTTCCCGAGCCCATGAATGGATCGAACACGAGTGCACCCCTGTTGGTGACGTCGAGGAGTGCGTCTTGAACCAGCTCGATCGGCTTTGGCGTCGGATGATGCTCCAGCGCCTTGTTGGCCGACGAGCCTGGCTGATTGGCGCCGGGGTATGACCAGACATTGGTCCGGTCGCGCCCGTGCTTGCCGAGCTGGATATTGTTGACCGCAAGCTTCGGGCCTTTGCGGAAGATCACCACGAACTCATGTGCAGAGCGGTAGGGCGTCCCCATCCCGCCTGAGCCCTTGTTCCAAACCGCTGTCCCAATGTGATCAAGCCCTGCATACCGCCCGGCGGCCATGATCACATCGACCGAACGCCAGTCAATGAAAGAGTAGAAGCAGCAGCCATCTTTCAGGTGATCCGTGTTGAGCTTATGGAATGTCTCGCAAAAGCCAGCAAATTCAGCGTCGTTCCACTCACCAACGCCCATCTTGAAATCCTTGTGCTTGTTTGAGCTGACAAAGCCCTCAATCGGAATGTTCCACGGGCAGTCCGTGAAAATGCAGTCAGTGAGGTCGCCCTTCAACACCAGAGCGTAACTCTCCGCACTGGTGGAATCGCCACACAGCAGCCGGTGTTTGCCCATGAGCCACAAGTCGCCTAGCTGACTGACAGGCTCATCAGGGACTTCGATCAGCTTCTCTTCGTTCGGCTTCTTGGTGTCGGCTGGATTGCCAGACATGATGATGTCGAGCTCGGGGAGAGAGAAGCCGGTTGCTCCCAGGTCAAAGCCGAGCTCTTCAAACTCAATCAGCAAGGGCTGAAGTCCAGCAAGATCCCAGTCGCCGGTCTCAGCGATGCGGTTAAGTGCAACGTGGAGTAGGTCGCACTCGTGCTCATCCAGGTGATCGACTACTGCGCACCAAACCTCCGGCGATCCGAGACGCCGCAATGCTTCGGCGACGATATGACCGTTGAGGATCTCGCCATCCTCGTTGATCAGGATCGGTGCCGACTGCTTCAGGTTCTTGATGCTCCGGCAGACCCGCTCGATCTGATCAGCCTCGGACTTGCGTACACGGCGCTTGAGCCCCTTCAGAGAGCTTAACGGTCGCCGCTCGAGCTTCATTGCCGGCAACAATTCGGTCGACGTGTTCGACGTGACTCCTGCAAGCGAGACCTCTTGCTCGTGATGCTTCTTGGCCGACTTGCTCTTCCGGTGGAGCTCTGCCTTGAGCTTCGGTTTGATTATGAACCCCATTCTAAGCACCTCCAGTTTTGCCAGCATTGAGCTGGCGAGCGGAAGATGTGTGTTGATTACCCGGGTGAAAGGCGATGCAATCACCCTGCCCCGCGGAGCATGCTCCGCGAGCCGGTAATCAACACGCACCTTCCTTGGATACGCAACAGCTCCTGGGATGATAAACGCTTCAGGCGTTCCACTTTGACGCCATATGTTCAGCACCCGCCGTTGCGGCGATGTCCCTAATAAATTTGCGTTCCGTTTTGATTGCAAGCGACAATTTTTCGAAAGCCGATTGCGCCTTCGGTTGATCGGCACAACTTACTGTTATTTTTCCTTTTAAATTTGCAAGGTGAGTCCAGCACCACGCCGGAGCATAGTGCCTGGGCCGAACACCGCCGCCACATCGCATGGGGCCAGTGCTCGCTGTAAGCGGAGAACGCTTCCCTGCGGTTGCAAGGCTAATTCCCTGCTTGTGGTGGTCGACTTCCTTGCTCGGCGACCGCAATTTCCCTGCTCGCCGCTCCAGGGAACTTTACGAAATAACACATTAATAG
>Ga0315904_10002423_pt1 | contig 28911 bp, 23 predicted proteins | sample LakEriMetagenome_6_FD_203529 | JGI IMG/M metagenome (GOLD analysis project Ga0315904, IMG submission 203529) | Freshwater fungal communities from buoy surface, Lake Erie, Ohio, United States - Buoy 12 MA120 | ecosystem: Environmental > Aquatic > Freshwater > Lake | place: USA: Lake Erie, Ohio...
GTTGACTGGATTGTTTTGGGAGTCCTGTACGTTGCAGGCTCCTATGGTTTGGCGGTACTTTTGCAGGATGTTATTTTCCCGGCGATAGCTGGAAAGGATGAATGGGATGACAACTAAACACATCGAGGCATTTTGGGAAAACGCAACGGCGAAGGATGTCGAGCGGGTAATGGCAGGCGAAACGGTCGAGGCTAGGTTTCGGGACTCGGAAACACAACCCTGGGGTGATTGCTATACGCTCACTGGATGGGTCAACGAGTTGCGGCATCAATGGAGGTCGGCTGAGGCAGGCGGAAGATGGAACTTTTGCCAAGTCTACCGCGAGCCCTCATGGCACGCCAACAAGCCCGATCCAGGGCCGGGGTGGAGGTTGCTAGGGAAGCTTCCCGATGAGAAGCCGCAATTGGGCGACTCTGTTTTTTGTACAGACTCGAAGCGATGGCTTGAGCTAGAGGCTGGATTCGACCCAGGGCAACTGCCGACGCACTGGTATCGCCGACGCATCGAGCAACTGCTGAGCGGCCATCGATGGCTAGTTAGCGGAGATAGGCTTGAGTCCGGGGATCTGTACTACGAAAAAGGGGCTTTGCTCGAAGTTGGTCACGAGTACTGGGGCAATAAGGTTATGCTTACCGAGGCGTTTATGCGCAAGATCGAGCAACCGAAGCCTGAGCCGAAGCATTACGTTTTGCCGGTCGGCGATACGGTCGAGACGCCGAGCGGGCAACTGATTAGGGTCGTAAGCCCGGGCGTTGAGCAAATCGAATACAAGCTGAGGGCAGGCTTCAAAGCGACCCTACCCAACGGCCAGACGATCACGGCCACTGAAAAAGGCTTCGAGGTGACGCAGTGACTCAGGGGACTAAACCAACGCCGCGAGAGTGGTTCGTCGAGGCGTTTTTGCGAGGTCGCATCAAACGCCAACATCCAGACGAGATATGGGAAGCGTTTTGTGCGTTCGCACAGCAGCGGCTCAAAGAGGACTACCCCGACTCGTCATACGCCGCACTGGTGTTTGACGGAGGGGACGGCGAGATCATTGGACTGGAGATGCACGAATGAGCATAACACGCAATCACACCCAAGGTTTTCCGCACATACGCTGGTTGATCCGCAGGGATTTGCCAGCAGTGCTTAGAATCGAGGACGCTTCATTTCGGGTGCCTTGGACCGAGGACGAGTTTGTTCAGTCGCTTCGACTGCGCAATGTCATTGGCATGGTTGCTGAACATCAGGATATGGTGATCGGCTACATGATCTATGAGCTTCACCGAGACAGCATCCACTTGCTGTCAATCGCAGTGCATCCCGACTTCCGGCGACAAGGTGTCGGCGCGGCTATGCTTGCCAAACTGGTTTCCAAGCTGTACCAGCGCAGAGGAAAGATCACTACCTTGGCAAGCGAGATCAACTTGGATGCTCAAGTGTTTTTAAGGGAGTACGGGTTTCGAGCGACAGAGGTAGTCAAGGATCACTACCGCCCACATGAGGACGCATACTTTTTTGTGTACCGACAGCCGGTGACTGCATCGGTATAGATCGCTCACCAACCACGCAACGCTGACACTCGCTCATGGGGTGCCAGCGTTTTTTCGTTGGTCTATCGCTCCGAGGACTTTCGAGCCTGCGCAAACCGTAGCAGGTCGATCGGCTGCACTCGCCACATCGCACGTTGCGCCTTGTTGGGTCGAACGTCCACCGCAGCCAATTCTCCGCTGTCGATCCAGGTTTGCACTGTGCGACGGTTCACCCGCATCTTGTCCGCCACTTCATCGACTTTAAGCATGTCGTTTTTCATAAATGCAACAACCTCCTCTATCTCGATTCTCCGAGGTGCTCTCGGTGAAGTCAACTCCAAGTAGGCAACGAGATCCCAGTCGTGCAACCGACGCTCGGCAAGCAATGCAAGCTGTCTTGCTTCCGGCCACTGTCCCGCATCTCCAAGCGAGTCATGGCACCAGCGGCAGACGACGAGCAACGCGAAAAGCTTATCGAGCGACTTTTGCCGATGCACCCCCCTGGATATCTCGTGGACATCCAGGGGGATCACTGAGCCGGTAAAATATTGACGATCGCACACCTCGCAGCACCCAACCGATTCACGGAGGCTGTCCCGAACAGGCTTAGCCGCCATGAATCGTGCTCGTGTCTTGTCGCTCATTCGCTTCATGGCTAGAAAGGTGCTCCGCCAGTCGATGGAGAGTCTGGCTTGCTAGATTGAGCATTGCTGCCGCCTTCTTCTTTCGGAGTAAAAGACAAGCTGAGAAACTGCGTGCCGTTCTTTCCGTCCTTGAGCCAGCCCGATATCCACATCTTCTGACCGTTGATTATCGCATCCCCTTTACGATCTGGAAGTTTCGAATTTTTATCGGTTTTCCTGTCGTTGATGAACAGGGTTCCGCTGTTGTCGCGTTGTTCGTAAGCCATGCTAAGTCAATTCCTCGTGCAAGCCTTGTGTTTTTGAATGGTGGCACTGCTTGCAAAGCACCACAAGACCGTCCACCTCACAGAGTAGACGCTGAACATATCCACCGATATCGTCAAAGGATCGCAACGTCCCAACAGGTACGATGTGATCCACTTCGATCTCCTTTGCGGGGAACCATTGCAGACATTTGCTGCATTGGAACTCCCACTTCAGTCGCTTGTTCTCACTCTGGTTCGGTCGCCTGGACATCGCCAGAATGTGCCTGCGTGGAGCCCACTTGCAGGACATCAGGCGCAGGTTGGTTCGAATGAACGTCCAAAACTGACCCTCCGTCATCGTGAACCCGCCCCGAGTTCTCGGTACTCGCGGCTTCTTTGGTTGTTTTCGCATGATAGTCTCGCGTCTTTCCTATTCGGTGTACCAAGAGCTAACGTGATCCTTTCGCTTTGTTTCGATCGGCACGGACTCCGAACCCTCATACGCCGCCATTCGCTTCTCGTCCTGACTCCAGTCGCACCTAGGCTTTAAAAACTTTATCATTAGCCTGCTAGCCATTTCGACGGCTTGCGACTCTGGATTGTTTACATCGTACAGAGAGCTAAAGCGTGGCGACACAACAACAGCCCGACCCGAAATTATCGCATAAATAGCGACTAGCCTACCAAGCTTTGCAAGTTCTGCGTGACTCAAATTTGCAACCACATCCTTGAGTCGTATTGCGTCTAAATGATCTTTTTCTCCAGACATCATAAGTCTTGTGTCATCAAGAGACATCAAATCCTTTCTTATGTCGCGGATTGGCACATGATGCTGCTTTTCCGCCATTGCATCCCTAAGTAATCGAGACAACTCTTTGGGGGTTATCTCAAGCGTTTTTGGCACCGCAACCTCGTCTTTCGCAAGCTGCATTTCGTAATTCTTAATCTTGCATCGCAACGAAGTAATTGTGTCTAAATGCTGCTTTCTTTCAAGTCTAGCGTTGCTGGCGTCTGTGGAAGCTCTCGCCGCATCTGCTGCGTGAGTTTTGCAAACGTTGTCTGCTTTTGCTTTCGCTTCCACAGCAGATGCTAACTCTTTTCGAGTTTCGTTTCCGATCCTCGTAATTTTATCCAAAAGCTCTAGCCCTTTCGTGTCTCTGTTTAGGTACACCGCAAGGTCATCGCAAGCCTTTTTGAATCTATTCATGATTTTTGTACCTATCCCCTTCAACTCTTACGGTTGCTCGTTTTTTGTGCTTGGAACTCAATTCGTGTACTCCGTCACGTATTTGTTGTGTTAACTTGAAAAACTCGTCTGCGCCAACTAAGTCGCAACCGCTTTTTTTGATATCTTCAATGATACCAATAACCACCCTCATTCCTCTTCGGAGTTTTATGTCAGGTGGCAACACGAATCCTTTTCTTCCTTTGAGCCTTACATCAACGTCAGGATCTTGCAAGAAATCGCTCAAGCGTTCCGTGTAAACCTTACGGCTGTTTGCAATTTTCGCCATCGGCTGAAAAAACTGTTCAATGTGCGGCTCAGCGTCTTCTGCTGAAAACCCACCGCGTTTAAGATTTTCAAAAAATTCAGCGCCGATAGCACCCGACAATAATACGTTTTGAGTATCGCTGTTTTTTGCAACTATCGACAAAATGGAATCAGGCAAGTTGCTGGGTCCGCCGATTGCCTCCACGACCCTTCTGTATTCTATAGACTTAGCTATTGACTCAATGTCCTGCACTCGCCAACCGCCTATTCTTGCCACCTCCTCGTGCGACATATTGTATCCACAAACCAGGACTTCTACAGCCCTGCGTCGTGTCCACTCCATCGGCTCTGCTCTCCCCTGCAATCTCGCGTTTGACATCACATGCAAAGTGGCAAGCAGTTCTTTTGAGTCGCACTCTATGACGTATGCAGAAATGGATGTTTCGTTGCACAACTGAGATGCTGTCAGTCGTTGTATCCCGTCGACCACATCCAATCCTAGTTCCGTAACAGCAAGAATTGGAGCTGGAGCCATAGAGCCGTTCATTGTCAATGTAGCATATTCCTCCACTGCGTCCTCTCGAACAGCGACCGGACGAGCCATATTTTTCGTGTCCCATCCAGCAATGAGATCACCAAACTTAATTGCGTTGGTGTATTTCCACTTAACACCCATCTGATTCAGGTAGTTTTCTGTCCTAGTATCCGATGTAAACATTTGAGCCTCCTACTAAATCATCCAACTTGATCTGTATCGCCAGTCTGTGAGTTTCCAGCCAATCCATAAAACCGAGCGGTTCGTCTGGAAAAGACATAAGCGGGACGACGTATTTTTTTTGCAAGCCTACACTTTCCGTGTCTGCTTTTGAATTAGAATCTCGGGCAATCCAGGGCCACTTGCAAACGACCATTTCGACTTCTCCAAAAAATCGTAAAGCTTCGTAACAAAATTAAAACAGTTCAACCAAATCTAACCACAGACCACCTGCGGTCAGCAATTCTCGCATGTCCTTGTGCGGCTTGGGGACCATCACCCATCGGGTGTTGAGTTCCGCAGCCACCTTCTTGGCACCGAACAGTCCAGGCCAGCAGAACGCGCATCCTCGGCAGTTTAGCGTACAACTCGGCACGCGTCCTCGCTTCTCAGGCACCTCGTCACGCTCACCAACTACGATCACTCGCTTGTCGGGACAGCATTGCTTGACCATCCGACGAATGTACTCGCCGCCGTGGGTGTTCGACGCTCGACCGATTGCGCAAAGTCCTGCCGACTCGCAAGCCGCAACGTCCGATCCCCCCTCGACGACCCAGAGCGGTCCAGGACGGCTGAACCACTCAGAGGTATAGAATACGCCAGTGGACCCTCCCTCGTTGGTACGCTTGGCACCATCGGTGTAACGCCGAACGTAACCGATGCAACGTCCGTTGTGATCGCGACTCGGCCAACTCGAGAACTCTGCGCCGTTCCACTCGTCCCATCCGATGCCGACCCGTAGCGATTCGAGCGACTCGACGGACACTGCCAACGTGTCGGCAATGGCGCAACGCTTGTCGTGTGCCTTCTCGTGGTCAAACATCGCTCGGCATTCCTTTGTCCAGTCAGGCTTCTTTAGGACGGTCTTTGTCGCCACAACGGGGGGCAACGGGTTTGACAGAACATGGATCCACCCCATAGTTCCGTCTTTCGCCGTGCTCGGCTTGTCCGAATCCACCCGCATGCAACGCACAGCAGAGCCGTCTACGGTCCTTGTGCAGTAGTCAGGCTTGCCGCACACCGGACATGGCTCCCGCCGTGAAACTCGCTTCCATTCGCTCATCTGGCTGTTCCTACGCAAATCCTAGATTTCTCTCGATCAACATCCATTGCATTTCGCCGTGTCGCTGGTATGTCCTGCCGCTCAGAGCACCATAGATCACAATCCTCCAGTCGTGGTCGGGATCCGCTTTAGCAAGCTCCTCTGCCTCAGCCACGCTCATGCAATCGTCGTATGAGTAATCGGAAGTCTTATCCTCTTCCCATATCGTCTCGCCGTTCTTGGTTAGCTTCGCATCGCCAAACCCAACGGAAATCCTAGATTCTGCGTGAATCTGTGACGCTGGATCGCTCCCAACTAAAATCGCTGGTAACAAATAACTTTTGTCGCTCATTTTACCGCTCTCAGTTTCACTTCCTTCGAAGCATTGACGCCTATCGTAACTTCTTGTCCCTTGAACCGCACAATCGCCAACAGGATCGCCGTCTTCCCAGCCATAACGATCTCAGCACCAGCAGCCAGTGGTCCGAGCGGTTCGCCGTTGATTATGATCCACGCATGCTTGCCGTAGATCACTCGCACCAGCTTTACCGTGTTGACGTAGCCGAGGTGTTCCATCTCGATCGAATCGCCAGGGTTGCGCTTGCAGATCCAGTTTCCGGCGCTCATTGTTGCTCTCCTTCGTTAGTTGTTGATGGTCCGACCGATTCCTGCCTCTGTTCGTCGACGAAGTATTTCGCCTTGCCGTGATCCCAAGACAGCCGCCTACCTTCGGAATCGTAGGTCCGCTCAAACAGCCCCCATTGAGTGAACACCCCTACGCAATGGAGCGTTGTACCGCAAGTCGATAGCCTTGTACCGAAGTAGTGGCACGGGTAGCCGTCGTGGCTTGTAGTTGCTGCGAAGTTGATCACTATTGCACCTCCACGCCAAAGGGCTCGGTTGTTCCGTCGAGATTGTCGAAAACGTAGCGGTTAAATACGGCTTGATAAGTCTCCTTAGATCCTCCAAAAACCACGCCCCAATCATCGTACTTTGCTACTCGAAACGTGTAGTAAACACCGTCACTTTCGGCAAGTAAAAACTTAATCCATCGATCCCGATGCGGCTTAAATTCTTCCGCGTTCGCAAACGGTCGATACGTCGCAGGTTTCTCGATCTTGCGAAGCACAACAGCCCAGCCAGTGCTAGGTCCGATGGTTAGCCACTGCCTAATCGACCCGTCATCCATCAATCGCCATTCGCCGTGGTGGACCACTCCGACCCTCACTAACTCCCAGCCCTCCGGTACGCCTTCGATATTACTCACCTTGCACCTCCTCCGAACTTAACCAACTTAGAAAAAGACACCATAGACGCTGCAATCGCGACAGGAATCGCAACCCACCAGGGAGCGAACTCCAGCATCAACCACAAGACCACCACAAACGGGACGATCGCTGCAAGTGCCATCAGGCAAAGCATGATCACAACCCCGAATCCGTTGCTTGGCAAAATAATCATTCCGAAATCCCCTTTTTTACTTTTCCTGTAACCCTAAAAATTGGAAACGACATCGCATACCTGTCTGCGCTTTGCAGCTTGTGGTGCTGCAAGTGATTCACGCGCACCGACCAGCCCCACCACGTTTTTGGCGTGTAGTTGCAATGACAGCTAAAGTGGATGAACTCATAAACCGAAAGCATTACCAAGACCGTAGCGTGCGCCGTGTAAATCCCTGAAGTTGCGAACACAAACGCCACCGAAAGCAGGTAGTAATCAGCGATCACCCACAAGTCTGGTAGCCCCGTTTCAGTCGTCGGCTCGTCGTGGTGCCTGTCATGCGTCTTGCGAAACGGCGTCCAGATCCATTCGTGGAACACCCACCTATGAGCTACGTACTCGAACGTCGGCCACAGTGCGACGATCAATCCGGCAATGATCAGATCCCGCGTTCCGATCGGCCACAGCAGGATCCTGGCGACCACAGCGACCACCGCCGACAGAACGATCAGTCCCCCACGGCTCGACAAAAAAGCAACGATCACATTCTTTAGGGTCACGATGCGTTGCTTTCGTTTTCAATAGGCATTAGGTCAAACTCAGACTCCGATCCATCGGCATTGAAACTTCCATTTTCTTGCCAGAAAGCTTGGAACTCCATCGAGTCTGTTTTGGTTGTGATCCAGCCATTCCAACTAGGCTTGGTATGCCCAGGCTTGAAGTTCGGGTCAGTTGCTCCAACACCTTGAACTGCATGCCCACCCCTGGTTAGCGGTTGCCATATAGGCACTGCCGCCTCGTATGTCGCCTCAAAAGTTCCCGGCGAGCAATGGAAGAATCCGCCTTCAATGAACTTAATGATCCAATCGCCTTTCTCGACGCTCATTGTGCCTTCGCGCGTCGGAAGCCGAAGGTTGCGAACATAGTTCTCTGTGACGTGCGAACTGTACGAGCAGCTTGGCATACCAGCGTCTATCAGCATGGCGTATGTTTCTTTGGTTTCGTCCCAAAGCCAAGCGTCAATCACAACAGGTTTTTTTCGATACTTAGCCATTATGGCTCCAAGGTAAAAGGTAAAGAGGATCGACTATTGATTCGGTTCTGTGCCATCGACAACGACTGCGATGCAAGGTTTTCTTTTCAAGTACGAAGGGTTCGTCACGGTGAACGACACATTGCAAGACTGGCACGACCAAGTAGGACCAACTGCTTTCTCGTGCAACTTGTCGTGACCGCACGATGGACATCGCTGCATTGCGTACAGTTTGGTTCGTTTTTTTAGTTCCTCCCAGTTCGTCATCTCGCCATCCTCTCGGTAAAAATTCGTGCCTACATCTCGCCGTTTGCAATCTTCTGCTTTCTGAGCCAAATCGCAAAAGGCGTTCTTGGGTTCCGAATCGCATAGTCAATGTTTTTCGCAATCTCCTTGACCGTCATCTTCTCGATCTGCGCTGTCGTGAAACCAAGTCGCGTGAGCATTTTGGTCTGCTTATCCGAAGGACGCTTATGCTTCAGGAACCCTGGCGTCACAGTCTTTGGCATCTCGTCCAGACTCCATACCTCGCTGGATTGCTCCCTGGCTCGGTACTCGACTCCAACCGTCACCTTCTTGCGCCTTGCTTCTTGCTCAAGCCTCTTGGCTTTCTTCGCCTCTTCGATCGCGTCAAGTGTTGACCCGTCGAAGTCCTTTGCGCTACTGATCCTGTTGGCAGCCTGTACGATGTCGTCGGGTTCATCGCCAGCCAGGATGCTAGCGGTACATACCAGTTTGTGTCGGCTTGATTGACCAATGAAGTCCAGGACGTCGACATGCTTCTTGTCGCTCGCCTCGATTGCCGCAAGCCTGTCAGCCACGCTCATCCCAAGTTGGTCTACGACGCCAACCAGCGGTCTGGTCCCCCTCCCAATCATCTGGGTATTGCCTGCCACAACAACCTTTCCGTTGCGACGAACAAACAAAGCGCCTGATGGGACAGATACGCACCACACATCCTCATTGGTAGCCGGAGTCAGCCGGACGTCTTTTGGATTCACGCTGCGATACCCAACATCTTTGCAGTGAACAACCCACGCTGTTCCGCTCCATCCAATGTTGCATCTCCACCCTCGCATGATGCACATTTTCTGAATCCAGTCGGCAACCCACTTGTTGTCTTTCCCCACAGCAAGATGGTAGCTGCGACGAGTCCACGGCTGACCTTTTTGTTTGCACCCATCACCCCTATGCCACGTCTCAAGAAACACACTGAATTGCCTGTTGTCCATTGCCTCCAGTTTCGACCAAGCATTTTGATCAACCTTTGGAATCCACGATTCAAGCCTGCTCCATCCAGAAAGATGCTTGTCCTCGCCTCTCGGCTTGCCAAAGCTAACCCTGTATATTGCCAAAGGGTATTTCCTGGGTCCGTAGTGCGTCGGTTCTGAAGTTGCCGACATTCGCCACTTAAACCCGCAAGAGCTCAAAACTCTTTCGATTTCAATTCTCTGGTCAGGGTACTGCTGGCTGATCTGAAGCACGTTGTTCGAGCGATTAAAACAGCCATCCGTCATCACCCACGCAATAAATCGCAAGTCATCGTCCGTCAGAGATACACCTGGATGTTCTGCGTAGCCAGCAGCCGGCGCGCGAAACTTGTCTCGAAGCTCCAGCATTTGCGACGCTTGCATAAACTCCCACGGCTGAAAACTGCGATCGCGACCCTTGCGAACAGAAAGGCACATTCGGTGACTCGTGGTCACGCGGCAGTCTACGGATGTAGAGTCGATTTCAACAAACTGTTCATCTGGGTTGAGTGGTCGCTTTACAAATCCTTTCACCGCCTCAAACTGCACCGCGTTTGTCTTTGGGTTAAACGCTAGAATTGGCGTCCCAACGTCAACTGACTCACCAGCAACCCATCCGTTTTGCGTTAAAACCTCAGTTTTGCTGTCAAAGCAATACATTGCTCGCGACTTGGTTGGACGTCCGATTGCTACCAGCCGCACGTTTGGCGCGTCAAAGCCTTCGGTGGCTACTCCACAGTTGCACAAAAACTGGATCTTGCCTTCCTTAAATTCCTTGACGATATTCATGCGGTCTGGGTGCTGAGGATTCATAGATCCATCAATCGACACTGCGATCGGCGCGTTAGTCGGTCCATAAGTTCGGACGTAGTAGTCTCGAATCAGTTCTGCTAGTCGTTTGGCGTGATCTACGGACGCAGCAAAAACGATCGACTGCTTGTCTGTTCCAGCGAAATCCACAATGGGTTTCGCCATCCCATGTAAGTTCTCCTCTTCCATCACGACTTTCGCCAATTGCTTCTCGTCGAGATCTCCACCTATCGTCCTAATCTGGCTCAAATCGAGTCGCTCAAGAGTGACAATCACCTGCCTTGGCGAGACAAGCCAGCCATTCTTGACACCCCACAGCATGTCCAGGTTGCAGGACACCTTTTCAAACACGCACCCAAGTCCAACTCCGTCGAGTCGGTCAGGCGTTGCAGTGACGCCAACAACGACTAGATCTGGGTTTTGTCGCATGTAGTTGATTACCCTGCGGTAGCTTGCCGCTGCCGATCTGTGCGCTTCGTCGATAAGCAACAATCCAAACTCGTCGGGGTCGAATCGCTCCATCCGCATTTTGCCGCGTCGGGTACTGTTGAGGGTTTGGACAGAGGCTACCACGATTCGCGTCTTATCGAATCGCTGGTCGGCTTTGAAGTGAGCCTGCTCCAGGTCCACATCCTCACCGCAGATCCACTCAAACGACTTGATCGCCTGGGTGTTCAGTTCGTATCGGTGGGAGATCATCATCACCCGTCCCTTCGGCCAACTTCGAGCCAAGCCGCCCATGATCACCGTCTTCCCGAGTCCCGTCGCGGCAACAACGAGCAACGATTTCATCGTCTGCTGGTCCATTTGGGTGCAATCCACAATCGGAGTAGATGCTCTGTATTGCATCGAGTTGGTATCCTCGAAATCTAATGTTGCCTGCCATGTACTCACCTTGACTAACCCTTTAATTCATCGAAACGTTGCTTGTTGACCCACCCCATGTTCCCGCACTGCGTACAGCATTTTCCATGGCACCTCGGACATATTGCGTGAGGCATCACAGCGCGAAAACTTCCCTTGACATGCTCAATATCACGCAAGATCGCTCGCCGCCTGGACACAAGAAGCTCGTTTCCTGGAACCTCCGCCACCGTGTCCAGGTTGCGATACAGTTCGTTAATCAGCTTGATCTGATCGTTAAACCATCCAACGCATTGCATCGGACCAACTGGCTCAGGCTCGGGTTCAGGTTCGACGTCCTCGCAGGCGGGTTCTTCTGCTGTCGGCTCGGTCGGCTCTAGGACTTGCTCCCTTGCCTCTTTGAGCACCTTCGCAGTCAGCGGTGCATCGCCAGCAATTTCAGCCGCCTTTGCGATAACCTCGGCTAGCGATTCGGTTGGGACAGAGGCTAATTCCCGTAGTTGACCTTCAGTTTTTACCTCATCAGCCTTGGGGTTTTTGTCTACAATTGTAGACAAATCTGCTTTCAGGTCGGATGCGTCGATCAACTGGTAGGCTCTACTTCGATCGAAAGACCACCTAGCTTTCACATACGCCTCAAAGGTCTTAAAGCCTTCCCGGTACAGCCGCTGGTCCCGGATTTCCTTCAGCGCCGATCCAGTCGCCAGGAACGACTCGACGCCGCTTTCGATCACCTTCTCCAGTTTTTCTAGGCTTCGCCGTTCGACCACGCTCAAAACGTCGATCACCTTCGGCTTGCTGGTTTTCTTTTTCACAGTTGGACTCTTTCTAAAAATAATTTCCGTCTATCCGTTGCCGTAAAGCACCGCCTGGAACAACGCCACTCGCTCAGCCTTCGCTTGAAGGTTGAATCGTTTCGCCAGCCTTGTTGCCACCATGAACCGACTCGCAAACCATGGGGCATCTGTGACAATCAAGTTGTCTTCGCCTCGCTTCATGGAAGTGAACGGCGATTGATGCAACTCCAGTTGGTTTGCTGGAACTGAACCAGCCATAACGAACCCTTCGCGTGTCGCAGTGACCAGAAACTCTTTCCGGTCCTTGACCAAGCAAAGCACGTCCCTGTCTGTGTCCATCACCGGAGGATCGCAAGTAACGCGACTGCCAACCTCGTGCCACTCCAGGCAAAGACGCAACAGCAGATCCAGTCCAATCTGAGACCCAGCCAATTCCGTATCGCTCACGATGCCTTCGGCTCCGTAACTTGCGCCACCTGCTGTTCGAGCAGCCGAGTGTACTGATCGTCGCGGTATCGCTTCGGCAGCTTCACCATCGGCCACAGGAACTCCACCATCGCCAACTTGGCTTGGTGATCGCTGACGGCAACCACCCACTTCAAATCGCCGTTGGTGTTGCTCGCAATCTTGAACATCTGCATGTCACGCATGCGAGCGTCCTTGAGTGCTGCGAACTCGTTTTCGTGAACTACCGCCTGCTTGTCATCGGACATCAATCAAACCCTCCAATACGTTTTTGAAACTAATCTTTGCCTAGCCGCTACGATTGCGAACTAGGCACCCTTCGTCGCGTTCTTCAAGGAAGCCACTTTGGTCCCGTAGACGGTCCTCATTGGCAATCGCACATACTCTGGCCTAGCGGCAATCTTCACCGCGACCAAATTCAAATCTTCAATCGACTTCGAGTTGTTGATTTCCGCTTTGAAGCATCGAATCTCGGCTTGCTGGCGATACCCCTCAATCGAGTCTCGCAACTCCTTCGACTCTGCCTGAATGCTTTTGTCCAGCATGTCAAAGGAGTTGACGTCATCGCACTGGTCCATAGCTACGAGCCATTTCTGCATGGCTTCCGTAACCACCGTCGCTGGTGCCAGCTTGGCTACGGGAGGCTGATCCGCGACAGGGAAAGGCTTGGTGATGTTCTCCAACTCGTTGTCTGGCTGTCCTCGCAAGTGGAACGCTGACAGGTACGCCGACTTGAGAGCGTAACTAAACGCCTTGCCTGTTCCCTTGTCGCTGTTGTCCAACCCCTGACCCCAACCGACAATTCTGGTCCTGTCCTCGGGATTGTCTACATTTACAAACTCGATCGTGATCTTGCATATGCAGTACCAGGTAGTCTTCACCTTGCCGTACTTGTCAGGGGGGTCCTGCAATGCCTTCACCTCGTCATCTTCAACTTTGATGACCATCGCCATGACGCCATGCTCAATGAGCGCATCACGCAACTTGTCGTCGATGTCATCGATCTTATGGTAAGCGTAGTGGTCGCCGTAGGTAGCTTGACCACCTTTGCCGATCGCACCCATGGTCCGCATAACGCCGATCAGTCTTTGGTATAAATTCAAACTACTCATGGGATCCTCCGAGAGACAACGTAGCGTAGATTTTTCGTGCGGTCTCGACTCGCGACCTGAGCGTGTCGATGTACCTGTCGTCGCGATAGAACTCGAAGCACTTCACGCGCTGTTGTTCTGGAACCAACTGGCTAGCAGCGTGCATCCGTCGCGTCTTATCGACCGCTTCAATGTAATGCGGGTTGCTTTCGTCGCAGTTGAAGCGGAAAAAGAACCGTTTGCATTCCTCCTCGACGATCTCGTGCGGAGTGTCAACCAGTACGTGCGCGACCCTAAACCGCTTGCGCCCAGTGAGCGCCATGTACACCTGACCCTGCGCATAGTACAGCGGGTCGGGACGAGTGACCTCGAAGAACGTCCGCAGCGTCCAAGACGACTTAATGTCCTCCACCCACTCGTCATCAAGAATGATGTCTGGCGTGCCAGTGAAGTGACTGTCGGTGTACTTCGATTGGTTCTTGTATCGAAACGCACCAGGAATCTGATTGCTCAGTACCCCGATCGCTTCGTCCTCGCAGAGCAAACCCTTGAGAATTTCGTTTGTGACCATCGGCTCCTCGTAGTTGTACGTGTTCTTGAGCCAGCAGTCGCGAATGTAGTTGGTGGCAGTGGCTCCAAACTGGAACTCGCTGTCACGCTTGGAAATCAGGTCGTCAAGCTCGGCTTGCATCGATGCAGTAAGCGGCTTGGCAAGAGACTTCCCGTCATCGTCGTAGACGCTCGCGTTGTTCTTGCGAGTCTCTAACTCGCTGAGTTTTTCAAGTTGCTTGTCGGTGATCGCATTCCCGCCAACGAGCAACTGACCAACCGACGAAGCTCTAAATCTCACTGACTCAGTGTCAGTCATAAGCAAATCTCCCAAAATGCCTGAAAACAGCCAAGTACGACACTCGGCTCGTATTCCATGGTAGCAATCGCACCCCAGCATGCAATAGCACCCTGGGAAATTTCCGCCTATTTCGCAGGGGTCTTTTTCTCGTTCAGCTTACGTCGAATTGTCCGCAATCTGTTGGCAAGCGACTCCTTCATTCGGTATACACCGCCTCGCACCTCGTAGGCTGAGCCGTAGTTGCGTTTGTAGTAGGCGATCAGTAGCAGTTGGGTTTCCTTCGGTCCCATGCCAGCCTTAATGACCGCCTCAAGAGCCTTGTCGCGCTCCTCGACCGACTTCTTGAACGTCTCATCGCTGTTGTAGTCCTTGCGCTTCGGATCGGCTGCTGCTGAGAACACCAGCGATTGCTTGCGCCCTTCTCGTTGCTTGTTGAACTTGTCCAACTGAGCGGTTGTCAGGAAGTCCTTGTAAGCAAGGTCTGGATCGTTCCACTTGACGTTCTCCAGGTCTTTCTTAAACAACTCCTCGCGTTTGGTGGCGTCGGCAGTCACATACTGCGTCTTGGGTCCGTAGGTGCCTCCACCCATCCCGAGCAGAGACAATGCGGTCACGACGGATCCACCGACGAGTCCTCTCGCCTTCATCGTCTCGCCAGCCTCTTGGAACGACAGCGGGACGAACAAGTCGGTCGTCGCACTGAGTACCGTTTCCTTCTCACCGATGACGTTCTCTCCGACTCGGAGATCTACGATCGCACCAGGAATCGGAGCCAGTTTCTTGCGCAGGAACCCAGTGCCGACGTCCCACAGGTCTGGATCCCCAAACTTGCGGTTTTCGCCGTAGAGGTCTTTGATGTCCCCGCGGAGTCCCTTCTTCTGTCCCGTTGCCATTTGACCGATGAGTGTTACCGTCTGGGAAAGACCTGCCATCGGATCGATTCGAGTGTCACCGATCTTGAGCTTCATGAAATCGCTCGATCGCGGATCGAACTCGACGGTCGGCTTTTCCTCCTCGTCGTCGGTAAGCAGGCTCGCAAGCGCCACTGACAACCCGAGGAACGCCGTCAACCCCATGACGTGCCGAGCGTACTCCATGGCGATCATCTTCTTGACTCGTCCTGACACCTTGGTCGAAGGGAGCAGGTAGAACGGCATGGCGAGGTACTGGAACCTAGACGCAACGTATCGAGGAGCGAAGAACACCGTGTTGAGGTTGGCAGCGGCTTGATTGAACTTGCCGAGCTCCGCACGTCCCGTAGCAGCGTTGACGTATGACGCGATGACTTTGGCTTCGTCGATCGTCACTTCACCGCCAGCACCCAGGTTGCTCACCATGTACTTGAAAACTCGGAACCGCATCGAGTTCAGGAACGTGGTGTAGGATCTAGCTGATGGGGCGACAAAAAACAAAGCTTTCAGGCTTAGTTCATTGATCTTCGTGCCTTTCTTCCCAATGCCCCACTTCGCCCACCTACCCATGTACGCTTCCTCTTGCCTTGTGATCTTGCCGCTGTCGGTCGTAATGCTCAGTCCAGCTCGCATAGCAAGAGTGTACAACTCGTCCTTGCTGATCTTGTCCATGGTGTCGAACTCAGCACCCCCTCGCCACAGTGCATTCCACATCTCTCGGCTAGCTGCTGCCGCCAGTCTCGGGTGCGCCAGTGAAGCGATGCCACCCTGTCGGAACACCGCTGACAAGTCAAACGATGTCATGATCGCTCGAGACAGGTGCATAGTCTCTTTCGTCCGATCCCAAAACCGCTCCACCTTGCCCATGTTCCTGAGTCGGTATTCCGCAGCGTAGCGGAAGAACTCGTCCTTGAGGCTCACAAGCTGTCGAGACAGCTCAACCTCCCTCGGACTAAGCGTTCTTGGCTCCTTCTTCGGTTTTGGTCCAAAGTACCCTTGCGCCTTGCGATCCTCGTAGTCGGCAATCCGATTGAGCAGGTTGGCAACGTAAGCCTTCTCGGCTTGTCGCTCCAATCTCTCTGCTCTTTGTTCCCTGTCTGCGTCTGTCATCTGCATCTCCCTGACCGCCTCACGCTGAGCTCGCAGTGACTCCAGCCTGTTCTGCTTGTCCTTGAGCGCCGGCGTCGAGACTGGCTCGGCACGCTCCTTTGCAGCGACATTGCCCGAGGCTAGTTGCTGTTCGATCTTAGTGATCTCGCGATCGACAGCTCGCTCGGCGATGGCAGCACGTTGCTCAAACGTCAACCCAGGCTTGGGGAACGTCGCCTTGTAGTCAGCCATGAGCTCGTCACGTTGCTTGCGCAGGCTCTCGATCTCCTTGGCTTGCTCACCCTCGAAAGTGTTGGGTGTACGCCCTGGGATCGGCTCCTTTGCCTTAATCGCCTTGTTCAAGTCGTAAATACGGTTCCTGAGCGCTGTCCTGGTCGCCTGGAAGATGGTTTTTAGCTGAGCTTCGGGATCCGTGATGAAGTATTTGCTGTTCCGCTTCATCTCGTTGACTTCGCGAATCAACTCTCGCAACTCAGGACTTGGCTCGTCCCTCCCCCTTCCGCTCTTCTTTGGAGCGACACCTTGTTGCATATCATCCTTTTTCGCCATTTGCTGATACTGAGCGTTCAGGTCGCGAATGATCTTGTCCACTGGCTCCTGGCTTGGCGTTGAATACTGTCCGTAGCCGCTCATGGCGTCCATTGCCTCGCGCCGGGTGACATCCTCAAACACTTCCTGCAACGCCTCATGCACGCCGTCGATGACTTCTTCTGGATCCGTGATGCCGAACTCGACCAAGTTACGCTCGACCATCTTGGCAAGCCGCCTGAGTTCCGCAGTTTGCCGTTCGTCGGACATATCGGGAGCGGGAATGTCGCCTTGCGCCTTCAGTTTGTCCCAAGCCTTGCGCAAAGCAGCTCTCGCAGCGACAGGAACGTCACCTTTGATCACAGCCTTGAACTTGGACATGAACTCACCGAACGAGTAGACGCCTGCCTCAACGAAGCTCTTGATCACTTCCTCGCCGTCCTCAGCCATCGCCTCGTCTTCGGTCTGCTGGAGCGTTGTCGTGTCGTCTCGCTTGCCGAAGATATTGACGAACTTGCTGACGAAGTTCTCAACCTTCTTAACCGCTCGATTCGTTGCCGTGTTGCGGACAGGCTTGCCAACTTCCTTCTGGGTGTCGTCGATGCTCTCCTTGGCTGCGAGTTTACGTGCGAGGTCATCCTTCTCCTGTATCTCCTTGGCGAGATCACCCTCGAGTTTGGCAATCTTGTCTGCCAGTTCCCTTACTTCTTGCAGTTGCGCTTCACTTAGCGGTTGACCAGCGTTGGCGACTCGAGCCTTGAGAAGCAGATTGCCGAGTGTGTAATCTTCCGCAAGTGCGATCTTTCGCGCAACCAACGCACGACCAGCCTCAGTGCCGACCTTCTTGGTCATGTCTGTGAAGTCCTCGATTTCGTTGATCAGAGCGTCGGACTCCCGACGAGCCTGAACGATAGCAACGTCTCCCTGCTTGTCGTCGATCGCTTTGAACAATCGATTGGCAGCAGCGTCCGACAGGTTCTTGAGGTGGCGATAGTGCAGATTCAGGACAGCAACATCAACATCGTCGATGCTCCTAGAACTCTGTTGCAACTCCTTGACCAGTCGATTCGCATAAGTCGGATCGTTTCTCATAAGTACGACCGCAGCGTCCAGCCACTCCTGAAACCCTTCGCTCGCAGGCTCAGTCAGGCTCGGCAATTTAAGCCGCTCTCTGGTGGCGTTCGCAGCAGCGTTGGCGAGGCTAGTCAGGTTGTCACCCCACTGGTCGCTTGTCAATGGGAGGTATATCGGTGGCTTGTCCTTGCTGCCGTCGCGTGACCTTGTGTCAGTACGCTGATCGGCAGGTAACTGACGCTGTACCATCTTGTCGAACAAATCGCGGACTTCGGGATCCAACGTGCCGCCAGTGATGCTCATTGCGGTCAAGTAGACCTGTCGCATCCAACGGGAGATCTTCTCGAACAGCGAGTCTAGCAGCGCGTTTGGCGACTTGCCTTCGAAGAAATACTGCTCCCACATCTTGGCAAACTTCTCTTCGGCTGGCACATCCCAATTGCCGTCCTTAACGCCGCACTTCTCTTCAAGCATCGAGATCTCTTCGTCCGTGATGTCGATTCGCTGATCTTGCGGAACGTCCCTGTTGAGCAGGAATCGGCGTATTACGTGAGCGTATTCATGGATCACCGTGGAGATGTCGGCTTTGTTTGTCGCACCGATCAACGCTCGGGTGCCGCTGATGAACTTCGTCCAGCCTTTGACGTTGCCGCCTTGGGACTGCCGCTGGAATAGCGTCTGTCCGTACTGCAATGCTGATTCACGCATGGCGGGGGTGACATCAAATCCCATCTGCGAAGAAGCAGAAAACTCGCCTTGAATGCTATCATCACCACGACCGAGATCCTGTCTCTCAAAGATCGCGGACAAACGCTCAGCTTCAGCCCAATCCCTCCGTCGCTCTGCTGCTTGCACTTGATCGTAGGTGACGCGATCTTCCGTTAAGACACTAATCGTCTCTACCTTAGAACCAAACTTCTTAATCAATTTGTTAGTTTCGTTTGGCAGCATCTTGTCGTAGAAGGCTTTCATGCCTTCGCCGCCAACCTTGAGGTCACTTTCTCGCAAAACCACATTGCCTTGGTCATTTGGAGATTCCGCAAAAAGCCGCTCGGCAATTTCTTGCCCAACGACGTCTTTCAACTGTCTGCCTTGAAACTGGCTAAACTCGCTAGGCGTTCTAGTAACAACGCCGTCTTTTACGGTCCCGTCTAAAACGGGTGATCCGTTTTTTGCCTCAATATAAATAGCGCCGGTTCTTGGAGCGTAAGAGATCTCATTGACTTGCGCGCTGAGTCTGTAGCGTTCTGCTTGCTGCTCGCCAGTCGCCCACGCAATGCGATCAAAGCCATTTTCTGTGGCGTATTGAATCGCACGTTTCATCGCAAGCATTGGCCACGACTTTTTGAATGGAGCATCGGGAACGCCATCTCTTTGCGCGTCGTTTACGCGGCTGGCGTACCAATCAATATCTTTCAGTGACCACTCCGAAGAGTCGGTTGCCTCAAGTTTCTCCTGTCTCGCTTTTTCTTGCGCCGTAAGACCAACATACCCTTTTTTTCTTCCCTCTTGATGCCAGTCGCTTTGGATCTCCTCCACAAACAAGACTCGCTTTCCGTCTGTGTCTGTGCGCTCATTAAACCGTATATGAGCCAATACGTTTGCTTCATCCCAGTGACCAGTTCTGTAGCTTTTGTTTACCTCTTTCGCACTGCCGCCTTCGGAAACCTCTGCGTAGTTACGAAGAGCTTCTTCCTCTGTATTTCCTTGGCCTGAACCAACACCCACCCAATCCCGTCCAACGATCTGCCAGTACCCTTCGCGCCTCACAGCCCTATACCCAGCGTCGACTAATTGTCTGTATCTATCAACTTCCGGAATTGTGATTAGAAGTTCTTTGTAGTTCTTTCCTCCTGGCAGTGTAAATTTCCCGTATTTTGTTTCTTTCGTTTCTCCGCCAGATGACATGACATCTCGAATGTCCTCAAGTTGGTTCCTTGGAAGATCTTCAATGTCTCCGTCCTCCATTATTTCCCCATTGGAGTCGTGCCAAGCAAACTCGCCATCCATATCTCGCTCTAGCGTGATGCCGCTTGCTTCCAGCCTTTTTATCGCTTCGATTGCGTATTGTGGCTGCGCGGGATACTGCACCTCCTCGATGCGAACTCCGCTGCCGATCGCAGCAAGCACTTCGTCCTTCGTCACTGACTGCTTGCTGCTGAGCAGTTCCTCCAAGCCGCTCCAGTACAACTCCTCGTCGTTGACACCGTTCTTGCGCAACATGCCGAGGACTTGCTCGGACGTTGCCTTTGGACCCATCTTGTCTTGGATCAGCTTGCGGGACTTCAAGTACCAACGCGGTGCCTCCTCCTGCTGGAATAATGTGTTTGGTGTGTCGCCACCGAAGAACCTCTTGATGTCGTTGACTATTCTTTGCGGCTTGGTTCCCTCTGGATACTGCTGCGACCATCTACGGCGAGGATTAGAGTAGTATTCGTCTGTCTCCCTCCACTCCCCGAGACCATCCTCTAGGTCGAGCACGATCTCGCCGAACTTGCGCTGCGCCATCCTGGTTATAGCCGACAACTGTGCTGGTGTTGGCATCTTTGCAATGTCCAACGAGCCAGAGTTTTCGTCCATGCGAACCCAGCCGTATGCAATGACTTCTTGCATGCCTGCCGTTCCGCCAGCTTCGCGATGATCAAACGATCGCGTTCCGCGTTGACCACCTTCTTGCTTGCCAGAGAAGTCGGCTAGAGAGCCATCTGGCTTGATGTAGCCTGCCTCGTTGGGGTTTAGAGTCTCTCCCAGTTGATTCAACCTGCTCCAGTTGACGTGCTTCAGGTCTTTTTTAGCCGCGGCTTTGCCTTGGCGTTCTTGCTCCGCGCCGATTGCGAATTGATACGCCGCAATCCAGTCCTCCTGAAAGTCCAACAGTCGCTTTTCCTTGATAGCTTTGCGAACGTCCTCTGCGCCACGAGAGTCGTAACCCATGGACTTCAACCTGCGAGACATCTTGCTCAGCACAGCCTTCGGGATGGTATCTGCGTCGACTTGCTTGCCCTCTTGGTACAGCATGTTCGGGTTGTTCGGGTCGAACGTGCCGCGATTGCCAGTGGCGGACTTGATCTGGGTGGAGTCGAAAACAACAAACTCCCTGTGCTGATAGCCGGTAGGCGAGTAGTCAAGAATGACACCATCGTACCCCTTGGAGATTGCCGCTTCTCGAATAGCATTGGACGTCTCGGCGTTTAATCCAGTGTTTGCAACGCCAAGTAGGCTCGTAACAAGATCAAGTTTTTCAGTCTTGAAATCTGGCATTTTAATAATCAATGGATTGCTGAGTGACAAGTAAACAGCCATCCCGAGCTGTCGCCTTTCTACTACTTGCGGATCAGACGAAAAATAAAAACCTGACCCCAAGGAACCACTGTCGGTGGCAGATCCTACCTTTCGAAGGTCGAAAGACTCGAAGCTACTTGCCGTGCCGTGGTACACAACAAGCGGCTCCCCGTCCTTATCCACCACCTTGCTGTCACCAAACCACCGCACGAAATTTTGCCATGTCGGCTTGCCGTTGGCTGCCACCGCACTACCCCACTTGTCGCGAGCGTATGACACAACGGCAGGACGGTAGTCCCTCTCGGTGAACTTGTAACTGGCTGGCTGGTCGAAGTCCCCCTGCGTGAGCACCTCTCGGGTCTTGCGTCCAGGCACAGGCGTTCCCGCCGGCGCGAAACCCACAGCCATCTGCGGCAGTCCCGTAAGCATCGCCGCCTCAATGCCAGCCTCTACCTGCTCGGGTGTGACCTGGGGGGAACCCGCAAACGCTTCCTTGCCGAGTTGGACGTACTCGGCTTGCGTCATTGGCACGCCGAGGATGTCTTTGACGGGACGGATGCCTGTCATGCCGACCGTTTTGCCTACCATCGCAAGGTAAGCACCCATGTACCGAGTCAGCTTCTCGCCGTTTCTTTTGAGTGAATACCTCACGAAGTCGTCGAATGCTGTGATGCCAGCCTCGTTTGCTGCGATACCTAAATCCAGCGCCTTGGAGCGTATGGTGGCGTCGATGTCAGGATCGCTCTGGAACAACGACTGCGGAGGATCAGTGATCCTGTCGTCGAGTTGCATCAGCAGGTCATTGTCTTTCCTCAACGGAGGATTTATGACGTTTCTGACGGCATCTTCAATCGTATCGTAAGTAACGTCGTCGCCGAACAACGACGGAGTTCGCTCGCCGATCCCAAGCGACTCAACGACATCTCGCATCGCATTGCGGAACTTAGTAGGCGTAAAATCAGCCAGCGCATGAACAATCCCAGCCACGGTTACGCTTCCGTGTCCTGGGACGGGAAACATTTGCTTTTGTTCGAAGAAGTAGCTCTGGAGCGAGTTTGTTTTGCGCTCTGCAATGTAGCCATCGTATGCTTCAATTGCTGCGACTAGATCGCCTAGCATCTGCTCTCCGAACTTTTCACTTGCCAAACCCTTGGTTAGAGGTCCGATAGCAGACAGTATCTTTTGCTTGACTGCTGGTGCGACATCGCCAAGCAAACTCACGTTTGGGATCACTCTGGCAACCAGCATATTTTCGATTGCTAGTTTCCCCTCGGCTGTCAAGTCGCCTGTGCCTGGATCGACATAAACAGCAATGTCCTTGTCCGACCAAGCTCCGTCTCTTACTATCGCCTGAACAATCCTGGTGGATTGCCTTGGGTTCGCCATTACCTCTCTGAGGCTAGGCTCGGTTTCTGCGCCAAGAATAGAGGCTACCAAATCTATCGTTTCTTCGCTCAATCGCTTGGATTGCGAAACAACAACAGTGGCTTGCGACTTGGCGGCAGCAAGAGACTCGTTCAGTAGTGAAGATATTGTGTTTTCGTCAAAAGGTTCTTCCATCACGCGAATAATGACTGGGTTGTTCAGCGCATCTAGTTGCTCTTGAGGAATTTCAAACTTAGCGCCTTCAGCTCGCATGTGCGATCGGAGAACATCCGCGTTTGGACCAGCATACGCCAGTTGCATCCCCATGGACCTTGCGTTTCCGCCTAGGACTCGTCCATACAGGTCTACGATTGGCGGACCGTCTGTTGGTGACATCGTGTCGCTAGTAAGGAGATACCTTTTCTCTTTATCGACCTCTGCGATACTCCTAACCGTCTGTCTGGAGTCAGCGCCTTCTTTTGGATCCTCGTATGGCCGCTCGTTTTCAAGCGACCCTTCGTTCTTGGCGAAGTTCTTTCGAGCGTCGTGGGAAGGGATTAGGGAGTCGGCTTCGACTGCGTAATACGTTGCTCTTCGAGTGCTTTTATCCGCTGTGATAACCGACGCGGACTTTCCTTTGACACCATATTCCGGTATCGCTCTTCGATCTTGTCCCATTGGTCCTTGACCTGACCGCTCTCCTTCTCTTGATTTTTCTTTTTCATCTTCTTGCTTTTCCTTGCTTACAGGAGTTTCTTCGCCCTTCCACTTCGTCACCGACACGATGTCAGTTTTGTACTCTGGGTGCCTTGATTTCGCCGCATCTGTGACGGCAAACGAAGCTTGGCTGTCCCTGTTTACTTGCGGCTTGTCATCGACTACTGGGTGAGCAATGACAACCCCACCACGAGACGAGTACGCTTCCCATTCTTGTCCTGCCGAGTCGATAAACCGATCGCGTGGCTTGATCTCGGAAGCACCAGTATCTTTCCTTCCGATCTTTTTCTCGGTAGGAACGACCACATCCACGACCATTCCAGGGTAAAGCTTTTCAAGTGAATTGACCCACGCAAAATGTTTTGAATCTTGCGGGTTGTATTCCGATCCAACAAAGCCAGGAGAGGAAACAATCACTGCATGGGTCGGCACGCCTGTATTTACGTTACCAACGACCACTACCGCCTGTACCGCACTGGTTTTGTTTGCAACGGTTTGCGCTCGCTTCTTGATTGCGTTAAGTCGCTTGTCGCTGCCGGTGTACTCGTATGCTTTCCCATCTGGGTTCCCTGCTACCCTTGGAGGCTTTGAATCCCCAGACACGAAGCCATCGATCATGTCGCGCAATCCAACCTCAACGGTAGAATCTGGGTCTAGTTGGTAGTAAGACCGCATATCGCTCCAGGCTTCATTAATATCCTTGCGACGTTGCTGCGACTCTGGAGACGACTCGGCGTATGGGTCTTTGTCAGACAAAATCTTCGCAGCCTTGTCGGCTTGCTCGGTTGATGATCCAGCCTTACTGTCAACCAGATTGATCACACTTACTCGCTCGGCAGGGACTCGAATTGCCGAGTCAAACCCGTCTCGCTGCACCTCGATCGTCTCGCCCTTATTGAGCACGCGAACGACAGTGCCAGCGTAACCCTCCTCCTTGCCTTTGGCGCTGATGTTCACTGTGGTCCCAGCCCATCGGTTCTCATCTTCGACAGAGGCGTTTAGCCATGGCGACTCCTCACCGACCCCAGTTTCCTGGTCTTCCAAGAAATCGAAATCCATAATCCTTTTTGCATCGCCACTCTTCGTGCCTTGAACCGCAGCAGACATGGATCGCATTCGAGATCCAACTGTCTTGCTCAACCTGCGGTCAAACGGAATGTTGCTTGCAAATATCCACTCAATGTTGACTGGTTTTGCGGTTCCGTATCTAGCTAGGCGACCGCTAACCTGCTCAACCTGCGTTCCACTCCATGGCAGTGTCATGTTGACTTGGTATCGAGAAGGCATCTTTCCGGTAGTGTCGTGAAAAGACAGTCCTGTGCCTCCCTTGTGCATCGTGGCAACAATAAGCTTGGCTTCGTTGTTTTTCCATTTCGCTAAATTGCCTGCATTCTCCGATCCAGATCGACCAGAGAACTCGACCGCCTGGCCTGGAAACGCATCCATGATCTTGTCGATGACGCTCGGGAAGTTTTCTAGTAATCCAGCTTCATCCATGACCATCGCGATTTTGTGAATGAATGGTGCGAAAGGAGGAGGCCCTGCGCTTTCTCCCATTTGCTTTGACATGGCTTTGGCTTGATACCATACGCGCATCATCTCGTCCATTTCGGATGGCGAGTAACGACGCTTCGCCTCCTTACCCTTGATTCCGTAATGCTCCCTGTAGGGCTTGCTCAATTCAAACGTCCCAAGATCAAGGTCGGATTTGTAATTCACAAAGATGATTACTTGAGGATCGTCTTCGCGACCGCTTCCGATAATCTCCTTGGTTCTTGCAATAGCCGCATCCACTTTGGCAAGCTCAAGCAATCGCTTTAGAACGGTTTCCTTGTGAGCCTTAATTTGCCCTTTTTCCTGACCGCTCTCTGCTTGCGACTCCGCTTCATCATAAATATCAACCACGCGATTTGAGATATCTGCCCAATACGGATCCGCCTCAACGCTACGCATTTCGCTTTTAACAGTCCCGACCGGAAGCGACATTGGGCGCTGAACATAAACCCCACGCTTCTTTAGCCAATCGTTAGCGGCGAACTGATCTTCCTCTGCTGTCTGATGCTTGTCCCACCAAACAACAGGAACGACATACGTTTCGCCGTTATCGGCAGTGCGCTTTACAAAAAACACTTTTGCGCCGAACATCCACGCCCATGCATCAAAACCGCTCAGGGTGTTGCGAAACGGCCTCTTTGGGTTGTTTGAAGGGCGGGTGAACTCAACATTAAGTCCGTCGAAAATGCCGCTATACCCAAGGTACTCAGCTTCCGAGACGTTTTCGAACGGTGTTGCAGTGGCGTACACAGTAAAGGTTGAAGCCTTGACCATGCGACTAATCTTCTTCCCTGTCTCCCTGTCGCCGTTTTTCGCCGTATGCGCTTCATCGAGCAGCAGAACGGCTCCGGATGTGTCTAATGGCTTTTCCCTAGATTTGGCGTATGTCGTAAACTCAACGCCATCTAGGCCGTAATCGGCCAAATTACCTTGCACCTGGGTTATCAAGTTTTCGTTTTGCGTGACATAGACGAACTTCTTAAACCCTCTCCTGCGCAATTCACGGATCACGCCACCAAGAACAAACGTTTTCCCTGTCCCTGGCGCTGATCCAATAACAAACATCGGAAGGTTTTCTTCGGCTGCGACGACGACACGACCAATATCCTCGATCTGGTTATCGACAACCTCTTGAGTCATCCCAAACCTCAAGCCTCTTGCGACGAGATCTTTTGTGGATTGATCAACACTGGCAACATAATCTTCGCCAGATCTCTGGATGTCGGGGGTTGCGTCCTGCTCTCTTCTGGCGTCCTCACGCGCCATCTGCTCATCGCTGCCTTCGTCATCGACGGACTCATCTCCAGTTGTTTTGCTAGCGATTCGATCAGCAATTTCTCGTCGAGGATCTCGCTTGAACGTCCATCGCTTGAGCCTTGAATCCCACCAGCCTTTAAGCTCGGGTACTTCCCTTTTCGCATCGCCTATCTCCCTGCTGTGTTCGTAAGTATTTCCTGTAATCTGCCATGTTCCGTCTGGTAGCTGCTCAACTTTTAGACCAGCCTGCCTAAGCGTTTTGTCGATATCGCTTTCTGCTGGAGCAGGCTTCGAAGGCTTGCCTTCTGCCTTGATCGTACTCAGGTCGACAATTTCTGATGTGTGAGCAGGACGATTCGCCCCCTTTGCTGGCTCGACCGTAACTATCCCGTCGAACCCGTCGTCAACGATCGCTTGCGACAAAGCCTTTCCTGTCAAGCCGCCGTATCGACCTGAAAGAACCTGCTTCCAGTTACTCGCCTCTTGGTAGCCTCCACCGAACTCGATGACCAAGGGGTTTTGAAACGTGACGGTTCTGCGGTCAAACTTGTCTGGCATGTCGGCTGCGGCAGTGTTGCTGTCGCTAATTGCAACCACATACCGACCCGCAGGCTCTTTGTCTTGTCCAAACCTAGACCCCATGTCTGGCGACTTCTCTTTGTTGTGCAACGCGGTGAACGTAAACGGTTGACCCGCCACTGGAATACGCAATTCGCCTTGAAGCTCATCAGTTTTAGGTCGAGACTTTTCTGGCTTCTTGATGTAGTCGTCGAACTTACCCCCAGCGTCGGTCGTCATCTCGCTGTCGTAAGCAGTCCTCCACGCTGATTCAAGGTAAGGTTTCAGCTTTTCCAGCAACGTGTCTGGAACCTTGGCTACCGATCGCTCGACGAACTCCGCAAAGCTTATCGCGCTGTACTCAAGTTCCTTAATTGCAATTTTTGCGGCAAGTGTGAGCAATTCTGGATCCAGTCCAGTAAGCAATTTGTTTTGAGACTTCTTGATCAATTCGTCCCAAAGGTTGTCCGCTTCCTTCCTGGCTTTACCTTTGGACTTCTTCAGACTGGAAGGCTTCTTTGACTTGCCATCTTTTCGCGGAGGACGCTTCTTCGGTGGTTGCTTGTCATCCTTTTCGCCGAGTTGTCTTTTGAACTCCTCTCGCATCGCAGCGTCCATGTCCGATTCCGCAGACGCGATATCACTTGGTGGTACTGGCTGGTCGGGTTGTTGATCCTCTTGAGCGTTCCTTCGCTTTATCTCGGCTTTCATCGACTCCTGTTCGCGACGAACCGACTCTGCCATGTCGCTCTGACCCTTGCGCTCGTGATAGTCGACGAGACGACCAGAGAACCCGTAAGCGCGATTCAAGTCTTTGTCCGATGCTTTGGTCACATCGCCAATTACATTGAAGTAGTTCTGCTTGGACTCTTCCTCTTGGATCTCATCCTCGCTCATCCCTTCATTGCGCATTTGTTCGATAGTCTTGCCGTTGATCTCTGCTGCTGCCTTGCGATCGGCGAACTCCCTGTCTGATTGGATTTGCTGCTCTGGCGTGAGCGCAGAAGGTTCTTGAGAGATGACATCTCCCGCTTCGCTCAAAACACCCGATGATATCGCATCTCGAATCCTACGCGACAGATCGGCAGTTGGAACACGAGGTAGTTCGCTTCCTTGCTGCACAGCCCTGCCTATCCCCCAGGGGTCATTCAGGTCGCTAGCGTACTCGGGGTACAATACTCGCAAGTACGGAACGGCAAGTTGTAGATCTTCACGATTGGCAGGACGCAGAACCTCCCTTATCTTCTTGTATGTATCGTCGCTCACTTTCGATTGCGCAGAAGGCTCTTTCTCCTCTGGCTGCTCCCACGGATCCTCGGCTGGCGGGGTGGTTTCTCCAAACGGGTCGCCAGCAGTCGGCGTCAACGGAGGAACCTCTGGCGTGGCAACGTTGCCACTTGCTTGCTGATCGAAGAACTCCTTGTCGGTTAGCGGCTGGACTGGAGGCTGCTCTGCGGGTGGCGCTGTCGCCGTGTCAGTTGGCGACATCAGCTTTTGCAGTTCGGCCTCAATCTCCGCAGCGTTGTTTATGCGGTACTGCTGGTCTTCTGGCGAAGTCATTTGCTCGCCTCTAGCCATCCTTGCAGCAAACGAAGCTGGAGTCTGTTGCGGAACTGACGGTTGACCTGCGACAGGTTGCGAGGGTAGCGTAACAGGACTTGGCAGCACAATGTCGCCTGACGGAGTGGAAACGTTACCACCCCTAGCAGCCATCCTTTCAAAAAACTCCCTGTCTAAATCGGCCTGGGAAGCCTGCGGAACGAGCTCGCCAGCTTCGTCGACCTGCGAGCCAGCAACCGTTTGCTCAGGTTGCATGCCACCTTGCGGCTGTGGAGACTGAGCCTGTTGCTGCTGGGTGGCGAAATTCCGATCAGACTCTTGTTTGGCTAGAGCATCGACATCGTTCAGGTCCGCAAGCTCTTGCTCCGCGTTACCCATGATCTCCCTGCGAGTGCTACCCTCAATGCCGTTGTCTTTGGCTTCCTCTTTCGATATGAACCCCTTGGCTCTGAGTTCCTCGAGTTGCCTGCGCCTTGCGTCCAATGCTGCCTGAGTAGCGACACCGCCACCGCCAAGGATACCTCCAGCCAGAGCGCCGGCAGCTCCAGACTCCGCCCATTGCTTGAAGTTTTCCTTCGTGAAAATCTTATCGTTGGGGTCGTTGATCCTGCTGTTGACGTCTCCGAGGAACTCCTGGAAACTTTCCTGTACCGCTTCTTCACCAGCGTTCTTGACCGCATCCCACAAAAGTCCTGCCGCCT
>Ga0315904_10002425_pt1 | contig 28906 bp, 65 predicted proteins | sample LakEriMetagenome_6_FD_203529 | JGI IMG/M metagenome (GOLD analysis project Ga0315904, IMG submission 203529) | Freshwater fungal communities from buoy surface, Lake Erie, Ohio, United States - Buoy 12 MA120 | ecosystem: Environmental > Aquatic > Freshwater > Lake | place: USA: Lake Erie, Ohio...
GTCAACTTATACTCACATTGAGGAATTAGAATGAGCGAAACAGAAGCTTTTCGTAGACTAGATAAACTTTTTCGTCGGCTAAGTCTTATGAAGCTAGAAATGATGGGACCAGATGTTTACGTTGTTGATGCTGTAATTCATAACGGTATGGGAGATTTTAGTAGTTTCCAATCACGCAAGCCCACACTATCGGAAGCTACTGAAGATGTACTAATGCAATATTGTGAAAGTCGTGGCGTTGGTAGAGCTGAACTAGAGAGGTGGTTTAATGAGTAAGATAGAAGCGCTACAAAAGAAAATAGAAGGTATGAAACAATATCTTTTACTTAAATTTGACCACGGTGATTGGCATGGAGTTATGGATGCGGCGGCAGATATAAGAGAGCTTGAAGCTGAGATTAAAGGATTGAGGCAAGTAGAATGAGCCTGATGAGAGGGTATGATTACGCTGATGAATGGGGTGATATAGTGAAAAAAACTTATAAAGTAACTTTTGAAAAGAAACAATCTGGTGTATTACTTGATACTTACGAATTAACATGTACTTGCGATTCAATATGTAAACCTAAAGTTGGTCAAGGTCATCGTAATTTAGTAGACCCACCTATCGAACATACTATTATTAAAGTAGAGGAAATTACAGATGAAAACCCTTGACGATTTCCTAGCTCTAGTAGCTTACTACAAAATGAAAGCTGATAGTGGTGTTTACTACAATCCATACGATGTAGAGAATGAGCTACTAGATATTCTGCGACCGCTTAGATTTGATATGATTGATGAACGAATTAAATACGAAGACATGGCTTTTGATACGGGCATGTTGTTTTGGGATATGTAATGATTAAGGTAGATATTGACCCAAAAGCTTGGGCTCTAAAATACAGTCTAGACAGAACAGAATCTAACTGTTATAATTGTGGTATAGAGGTAGAGTTAAATACTCCGGTTATAACCAAAGACTGGGTAGGTTTGGAAAGTGAACCGCATGAACCGTGTGGAGAAAGATTTAAAGTAACTGTACTTAGACCTAGAAATATACAAAAGGAACAAAAATGAAACTAACGCTACTTACTCTCCTGATTCTAGTTGGATGCGCTAAAACACCAGAGGAAATTTCTGCCGAGCGACAAGTCCCACTTCACACTGTCCTTGCTTTTAAAGGCTATTGTGCTGATAAGGGCGGAGCTGACTCTATCATTAGGCAATCTGGGGAAGGTAATTTTAGAGGTGAGTGCAAGGATGGTTCATATTTATACTTTAGTCATGGCGATATTTTATTTCAGCCTGAAGAACAACATAATCACGATGAACCTCTTACAGATGAAGACGCTGAAGTACTACTAGAAACAGCAAAGAAACTAAGAGATGATACGATAACAGAAGAGCAGCATAAGAAAGGGCTAGAAACAGCGCGAAAGATAAGTAAATAACAACAGCCACCTAAGGGTGGCTTTTTTATTTGTTGTAAACTCTCCGATTTGTGGTATTATTAATTATCGGGATGTGGCGGAACGGTATACGCAGTTGACTTAAAATCAACCGACCACAGGTCATCCGGGTTCAAGTCCCGGCATCCCGACCATATCGTGCTGTAGCTCAGGTGGTAAGAGCAAACGTCTTATAAACGGGAGGTCGAGGGTTCGAGTCCCTCCAGCACGACCATTTAAATAGGAGATTGTATGATAGTTTATATTGTCGTAGGTAATACTGGAGAGTATGACGACCGCTGGGAGTGGAAAGTTAAGAGTTTCACTAGTAAGGAAAAAGCTGACAGCTTGTGCGAAGCACTGAACGTGTTAGTTAAGGACTCTAAAGGATTGGATTGGGATGAAAGAGATAAGCTTATGGAATCGATTCAACAAAGTCTTGACCCAATGTGTAGTATCGATTATACTGGTACATATTATAACATAGAACAGCTAGAGGTAGAAGATGAGTAAGAAGAAGAAAATTATTATTCAAGAGTATTACGTTGATAAAAACGGAAAAGAAACCGTAGACCTAAAGTCTAAGATTAAACTAAAGACCGAAGGTTCTGGTATTAATTTATCCCGTAAGTTTACGCTTAAAAACCACGGTGAGGGATGGACTAATCCAAAAGAAAAACGCGCATCGATTGAGATATACGATTCAATCAATGAGCTTGGCGCTCCTGAGATTATAATCAAAACATCAAGCGGTAGTACTTACGAAATGACTCTCCTTGAGCTTGCTAATATTAGAGATATAGCTAATCATTTTAACGACTTCGGTCATAATATACTAACTAAAACAAGAGTTATCAATGAAAAGAAGTGAAGCGCTGGATTTAATCAAGAAACAATGGAACGAAAGCACATCGTTTCCATCTGACCAAGCCGTGGCTGAGTTTATACTCAAAGCACTGGAGAAGGCTGGTATGCAGCCACCTCGCAGACAGGCTAAAACTTGGGCTGAGCTGGGTATAGAGCAAGCGCCTGAAGAAACTGAACAGCCAAGATTTATTGTTAGTATGTGGGAGGATGAAGATGAAGCGTAGTGAATTTATCAGAAATGCTTTACATAGTTCTAATAATACTGTTTGCGTAAATGCGGAGCAGGTAGAGGTAATGTTGGATATATTTGAAGAGCAGGGTATGCTCCCGCCACTTAATGACTGGGCTCTCCATACTGATGGCGACCATGCAGACCCAGACAATATCCTGTATTATACTTGGGAGGAAGAATGAAAACGTTTGAACAATTTATGAGCCAAGCGGCTGATGATAAAGACCCTTACTGGGGTTTGTTTGAGATTAATAAGGTAGCTAACCAAGCCGTACTTAATGCCGTAGAATACGGCTACAAGAAGGCGGAGGAAGAGGCTACGACTGAAATCACTAGGTTGAATAAAATGGTCTTCGACCTACAGAACTCAGCTATTGAAATGGCTGGTAAGTTAAAACAGATGGAAGGTAATCCGCAAATAATCGACGATATAACTATTATGGATGAGCATGAATTCAATCAGGAAGAGCTTCAGAGAATGGCTGAGAATATTACATACGATAGAATCGAAAACAATCTGATTGAAGTATGTAACTTTGTTACTGTATTGTATAAAGTAACTGAAACTCCAGTTGGTAAGAAATACGATTACTTAGCAATTAGGACTCAGCTATGACATTTAAAATTGGACAAGTAGTTAGAGACGACCTAACAGGAAAGACAGTAACTATTGAAAGAATCAATATCAGTACTAACGGTAGCGTTGGCTTGTGGGTAAGTAATGAATACCTAGATGGCGGTCGTCACCCGTGGGAAGTAACTACTGAGGAAGAAATGAAATGGACTTCGCATGAGGTCAGAGCTGACGGAGAGTTAAGGGCTGACCACCTAGAAGATGCTGCTAAATATGCTATTGATAGTTTTGGGAGAGTAAAATGACGCCTGAAGAGAAACTAAAGATACTCAAGCAAGAATGTACAGACAAAGGTCTAGACAATCTTGCTATGGTCCTGTATACTGGATTTGAAAAGAAACTTCAGGATGGCTTTAAGCTTAAGCCTCATGATGTAAGATTTATCGAAGATATGTGGGAGAATAGAAAATGAAAAAGATTCACCTAAAGCCAATTGAAGAAGTTTATCCAAATACAATTAATTCATATTGGAATACTTTTTCAGCTCCATACGACTACCGACCTATGGTCGAATCAATGGCTGAGGAAGTACTGCTAGAAGTTAAAGAGAATGACTACTCAGGCTACTCCAGATTTCTACTCAAAGATAAAGACAGATACGGCTATCTTATGTTTGGCTGGGGCTCATGTTCTGGATGTGATGCGCTACTAGCTTGTAGAGATTATGAACAAATCCATAAGCTACGGAAAGAACTCTATAAAGATATTCGCTGGGAAACTAAAGAAAACTTACTTAAATGGATTAAAAACCACGATTGGGAAGGCGATGCAGCAGGTAATACTGAAGAGTGTAAAGAATTTACTGAGAAGTCTATTGCTTTAATGGAGGCTTAAATGAAACCCGGATACTACATGTCAGAAATGGGTAATTTACAAGTCTGGTATCCAGTAGGTACTTGGTATGCCGGTTTTCAAACCGCTGATATGTACCAGCCTCATAGAGGTGAATTTATTCGTGTTCACTATAGCCCCAACGATGTAGATATGTTACTGAAAGTACTTGAATTTGAATTCCTAGGAGAATTATAATGCCTAATTTAAAACTGTTACTATTGGCTATCGTTATTGCGGTAGTTCTGCTATTGCAACTTAAGCCAGCTAACGCTCAGGACGGTAAAACTCTTTATCAGTCTAAGTGTATTCGTTGTCACAACGCTGACCCATCTAAGAAGGGCTCTGTTGGTCCAGACATTGCTGACGCATCGCTGGAGCTTATTACGGTTAGAACTCAGAAGCGTGGCTACCCTGCTGGGTATACGCCTAAGCGTAAGACTAAGATTATGCCCGTAATCAAGCTGACTGAAGCTGAGATTAAGGCATTGCATGGTTATATTAAAACCTTTAACAAGAAAAAGTAATATGCAATTTCAAGATGAGTGGACACGTTGGCATCATAAAAAAGTGCTTGCAAAGCTATTCAATAAAAGGCATAATCTCAAAGAGGTGGCTGCATCTGAGTATAAACCGGGTCGTCCTATATTGGAGAAATTGTGAATATCAATAAGGAAGTTATTAGTAAATTTAACCCATGTAAAGAAAGATTTGATATGTTTTTGGAAAACTATTCTGACTTTAATGGTAGTTTTGATGAATTTATTGATTTAAATAAGATAACTTACGAAGATAAAATATGGGTAGCTAAAAAAGTTCTTAATAGAAATCAATTAGTTCATTTTGGACTTTTATGTGCAAAATCAGTTTTAAATATCTTTGAAACTAAATATCCAGAAGACAAAACGGTTAGTGATTGTATTAGATATTTAGAATCAATACCTAATTTCAATAACTTATCTTTAGACGAAAAAGAAATGATTCGGAGTTATAGGGATGCTGTTGATTCTGCTGCTGATTCTGTTAGTTACGTTGCTTCAGCTTCTGCCGCAGCTTATGCTGCCGCTGCCGCTGCTGATATTGCCTATGTTGCTGCTTATGCTGATGCTGCTTATGATGCTGCTTATGCCGCTGCTCATGCTGCTGCTAGGGAACAGCAGCTACGAATGAATTTAGAATTTCTTAAAATGGCGGCTAGTTTATGAAAATAGAATACAAAGGCAAGGACGAAATGTGGTTTATGTTAGCTGTTCAACCAACTACATTTCCTAACAAACATAAGGGATTTTTTATTGAACTATTTTCTCATCGCTGGGAGTTTTATCTATGAAAGACGGTAAGTTTGAAAACCATGGCGAGATATTTAAATTCTTGCTTGACGGCGGAGTTATTACAAATCTAGATGATTCGTGTGAGCTTTATGTAGAGCTACGTAAGGGCAAGCTCATGTTCAATACAGAAACAGAACAAACTACAGACCCAGATGAAAAGGCAGCAGGTCTGAGCTTTAGTAAGCCAGAAGATTGGAGACCTTATTCTCAGATTAGACTATTAAATAAGATTAAACAGCTAGAGGCGGAAATTAACATACTAAGACGGAGTAAAGAATGAGAAAGATTGGAACAATCCTGAGCATGAAGCATGGTAATAGAGTTGAAGTTATCGATTACACCGACCGAGCTAACTCCAAAGAGATTGGTGCTTTCTACCTATGTCCGGTAATTCTACATAGCGGTAAAGAAAATTTAATTCATCATGTAGCTGAAAAAGTCTACGAAGTTGTGGTAGATAAGTTAGGAGAAGGAATTGAATATACACTTGATGCGGAGGATTTTTAAATGTTTATTATAATGTATGTAGAGAATATGGATTCAAAATACAAGACTTTTACCAAACGTGGAGAGGCTGAAGTATTTGTACGTTCATTAGCGGAAGCTGACGTATCAACTCAGAACCATTCTAAATATCTAACTGGTATTGTAATTGGCGGTAAATCTACCAAGTACACTCCAGCTCAGTTTGATTACCAAGAAAAAGAAATCATAAACCTAGTGAGTAAGAAATGACGCCTGAACAAAAAGCTGAGTACAAGAAAGAGGTCAAGGAAGCTCTAGACCAATATCTTACGACTCATAATATTAAGGATGCTGACCCTCAGATTATTATGCAGCATCTGGTTAATATGTATCGTCATCTGGAAGATAAGAACTTGATTAAATACGGATTAACTTTCCAATCCTTCAACAGGTATGCTCAAGAGTCTTTTGTTTACTCTCAAATGATGGGTGGGTTTGGATTATAATATGGAAGATGCAAGAAAAAAACATTTTTTTAAAACAGTATTGCCCAAAGAAGATTTGGAAAAGCTTGATGAGCTAACAAATCCTCAAATAGCTAAATTATTAAATACTTCCGTGTACATGGTTAAGAAATCATTAGCTCATCACGGTTTATATAAAGGGAAAGTATATAGGAAGATATGTCCAGCTTGTAATGTAGAGTTTTTTGATTTTACATCGGCTACTAAGTACTGTAGTAATTATTGCAAACACAATAATCAACAAATATGGAATAGAGGTTTAACTAAAAACGATAATGAAAAAATAATGGATTCTTCTATTAGAATGAAGGGTAATAAATTAAATACTTTGGTGCAATATCAAGACAGTAATAAAATAGATATACACTTACCTATTTTAAATATAAATATAAAGTATGACGCAAACTCTAAATTAGAGAAAGAATGGCTTTTACAAGCTGATAAAACAAAAGGGATTGTAAATATAAAAAATTGCAACTTTTCAATACCTTATGCAGATAATCACAAAAAACAAAGAAATTATTACCCAGATTTTTTAGCGTATTTTGAAACTGGATTAAAGTGGGTGGTTGAAATTAAGGGAGAAATGAATGAGAATGATATATGTAAAATACAAGCATCTAGAGATTGGTGTTCTGAAAATGGATTTGAATATAAAATAATAACCACTGGAATGATACATAGAGCTGATTGGACTTTTGTATTTGCTGAACCTAAAGCTATGCTCATACCTTCGGTAGAAACTGTATTTATGAATAACGCCCTAGTTTGGGCTAATATGTCTATATCAAACAGACTTAATGTCGGGTGTATTATTGTATCTAATGATAATAGAGAAATTATGGGGTATGGCTATAATGGAGATGTAGCTGGCGGCGCAAATATAGCTCCAAGTAATCAACCCGGAGCGGAAGGCTTTATTCATGCTGAAGAAAATGCTTTATTAAAAGTAAAAAATCAACAACCTGCTAAGATGTTTGTAACTCATGCGCCATGCTTGTCTTGCGCTAAAAGAATAGTCAATTCTGGATACGTAAAAGAAGTGTATTACATTCAACCATATAGGGACTTATCTGGTGTTGGCTGTCTTGTAGAAGCTGGAATTAGAGTATATCATTTTCATTTAGTAGATTACTTAGGTAACAAATATACAGAAAAAGAATGTTTTGAAAAATTATCGCCCAATTTTTGCTTGGGTTAATTATGAAATATATTAAGGAGCTTGGTGTATGAAAGATTCGGTTATTCCCGCTAAACTTAGACCTAGAATCTGGAAGAAAGCTAATAAAATCCACAAAGACAATAGAGCTTTCTTTGAGTGGTATGGTAATAATCAGGAAGCTTTTTCTAACATGTCAGACGAAGCTATCGAACAGTGGTGGATGGTAGTTCTACTCACTAACGTAGCCTTTGATGAAGGTAAAGAATACGAATACAATAATCCTCGTGAGACTAATGAAGATGAGTTAAATATGTTTATCGATAAGACTCTAGATAGGCTAGAGCTTAAATTTAAAATAGATAAAGAGCAAGTTCAACAGGAGCTTACTAAATGATTCATCTAATTATGTTTTTTGTGGGAGTTACAGCTCTTTACACTGGTATGTTTATACTGGCTAAGACATTTAAAGCTAATGTAACAATAGATAACTTCTTATGGATTCCAATCTCCTATTCGTTAGGATATGTAATTCTGAAGGTGTTGGGAGTCTGATGGAAAAGATATTATTAGCTATCCTTATTCACTTTGTAGCTGACTTTGTTTTACAGAGTAGGGCTATGGGTAAGGGCAAGTCTAATAATATCTGGTGGTTACTGGCGCATCTAGCTATCCAGTACGGTGCATTTTTTTATTTCTTCGGACACACTTTTGCTATTGCAAACGCTATTGTACATGGTATAATCGATTGGAACATATGGAAACTTTATAAGTGGTCAGTCAAACTTAGAAACCCTAGGATGACTATAGAAGATGCTCAAGACTATAGATATTGGGATGACCATCTTTTCTATACGACTATTGGGCTTGACCAGATGCTACATATGGGAACTTTAATAATTTTACTGGAGGTATTAAGATGAATGGACCAAAGCCACAAGTATTAGGACCTTACGTGTATCAACCATCTGATGTAGAAAGAGCTATGAATGAGCTTCAGGATATGATTGAGTCGGTTGACGCATATGATGGGCGTGAAGCTCTAGAGATGCTTGACCGTGTTTACGGATTTGTACGCTCGTATACTGGACGACAGTCCATTGCTGAGCGTAGACCTGAGCTGGTAGGAATGGTTGGCGGCGGAGGCAACCTAAAGGAAGGTCTAGAATGACTGTTATAGAACTTTCTAAGATAAAAGAAGAAAAAGCTAAAGAACAGGCAGAAGTTGATGCTGTAAGGGTATTTCTTATTAATGTACAAGAGGAACTCTTGAAGTTTGATATAGCAAAGCATAAGCTTGAGCCATTTAAACAAGAACTACTTAGCGAGATTATCAGGTTGTCATTAATAGTCGCAGGAGAAAAAGAATGAAAAAGTTTACGCCTTACGTATCGATTGACTTAGAAACTACTGGTCTTAGTATGGATTCAGATATTCTAGAGATTGCTGCTATTTATGACGATGGTGGACCGCTCGAAGAGTTAAAAAAGTTTCATCGTATTGTAAAATATAAAAATTTTAAACATGCTGAACCTTACGCAGTAGCTATGAACGCTGAACTTATTAAAGAAAGCTTTAAAATTGGAACAAATATTACCGATGCTTTATTGGAATTTGATTTATGGCTTGATACTATTCGTTTTAATCAAGGTATTTCTATGCCTCGTTTATATGTTGCTGGTAAAAATGTAGCTGGATTTGATATCCCTATGCTAGAAAATAACTATAAATATTACGTACCTATAGTGAATGATAGAAATATTACAAAAAACTTTACTCACCGTACCTTAGACGTAGGGTCTATGTACTTTCCATACTTTGGAGAGAATGTAACCCTAGGTAAAATCAATGAACTTACTGGTCGGGCTGCTAACGTATCTCACAGAGCTATGGACGATGCTATGGATGTAGTAATTGCTATCCGACATTTAATGAAAAACGTGGTATAATAAATCATAGGGGAAAATCCCAATAACCATATCTTTAAAGGAGATATATATGTCATCGAATTCTAATGGAACTGCTACACGTACAGGAAAGAAGTTTACAACAGGGTCTACCAGCTTCCTAATCGGTAATGCTGGTAAAATGTCAGCGAAGTCTATTGCTAAAGTACTTCACCGTACAGAAAAGTCGATTCGTCGTAAAGCAGAGAAACTGGGTCTATCCCTGCGAGTAGGATAGTATTGTCCCGAGCTGGTGGTTAAGAGCCGTGGCGATGACGGGTGGAATTGGCGACCGATAGCCGAAATGTTGCGCAGCATTAAGCCGGTGACTGGTGGGAGAGTCCACCTCCTTATTAACTGGAGATTATATGAGTCAGTCAGATAAAACACATAAAATGGTTATGGAAAGAAAAGAACAGCTTACACCTGTCACTCAAAAAGCCATAAGCAAACTAAAACTTAAAGTTGGCGATAAGGTTTATCTAAAACATAAAGCAGCCGCTTGGGATAGAGATATACGCAATGTATTTAAATCTCATACCATTGGCGGTGTAATTCAAAAGCCTGATGATTTAGATAGTGCTATTCATTATTATTTAATTGGCTTAGGTCAGTATGAATATGCAAAAATCCTTAAGTTTAATAATGACGCTAGTGGTGGATATAAGTCTGTACCCGGCGTTTATCTTGAGTTTAAATTTAAAGACGGTAAAAAAATTAGGTCATGGTATTACCTTAAAGACGTAGTGAAGATGAAATAATATGTACGCTCAAGATGAAATTAATGTCTGGGATGATGTCACCGTTAACGGTCATGAAGGATATGTTACCCATATACACCGAAACGGTAATGGTGATAGGATTTGCAATGTAAGGTTTAAGGATAATAAATTAATTCCACCAGAAATGGATTTTCCTGATTATCGATTGCGACACACTATTCAATTAGATAATTACTGGGGAAATAGTAGAAAAAAGAATTACGGACCTATTGAGAAATATTGCCCAGAATGTGGTAGTGTATGGCATGAAACAAAATTTAATATGCATGTATGGAAAGATTGTAAGAAATGCAAGAAAACATTTGAACAAATAACAAAGGGATTAAAATGAACGAATTAGAAATGGGATTAACTCTAGTAGCTTCACTGGCGGTACTGGCAATGGCATTTGCAATGGTGGAGAGTAATCAGCAGAAACGTAAGGCTCAAAAAGCCTTTCAAGATGCCCAGAAACTACTTAGCTTGTCAAACGATTTAGCTGGAAAAGCTGATGAGTTAAGAGGGGTTAGCGAATCTAAAGATAATATTCTAGACGCTTTAATAAAAGAAAAAGAAGAAGCTCAAGCCAAAGTTGTAGAGCTAACTCAACTGCTCAATAATAACCAAGAGTATATTTTAGCTCTAGAAGATAAAGCGATTGCCAAAAAAGCTTCTGAAAAGAAAGCCAAAGCTCCGGCTAAGAAGGCAGCTCCAAAGAAGTCTAAGAAGGGTTAGTAATGAAAATTACGTGCATTTCAGACAGTCACCAACATCATAAGAAGATTAAAATGCCTTCAACGGATATGATTATCCATGCAGGTGATTTTACTTATCATGGTGATATGGACGAAGTGCAGAAGTTCTTGCAATGGTACGGAGAACAACAAGCCAAGCACAAGCTTTTGATTTGCGGTAATCATGAGGTCTGGATTAGTCAACAGGGTGATTTACTTAAGCAACTATGTCAGAATGAGGGTATTCAACTACTTCATAACTCACATACTGTTATTGAAGGACTTACTATATTTGGTACTCCGTATAGTAAAAAGTTTGGTAGATGGGCATATATGGCTGATGAGACAGACTTAGCTAATATCTACGATACAATCCTGCCTGATACCGATATTATTGTTTCTCATGGTCCTGCATATAAACAGCTCGACTTCTGTCCGGGCGGTCACGTAGGGTCAACAGCGCTTGCGCATCGTATTAGTGAACTAAAGAACCTTAAATTAGTAGTTACAGGTCACATCCATGAGTCCAGAGGTACATTAATTCAAAACGGAGTACTTACGGTAAATGCTGCTATTTGCGGTATTCCGTACTCTGATGTGGTATATAACCCTATTACAGTAGAGATTAATAAATGAATTTTTGTGAAGGTTGTCATGGCTGTACCAAACCATGCGGAAAAGAAGAAAAAGCGTGGTATTATAAAGAAGAGGTTAAAATGACTAAATACGAAAAACTTCGGATTGTTTTAGGTTTAGCTCAATTAATAATTGCTGTGATTTTAGCCTACAAGTTTGGTGGAGTATGAGTAAAAAAGAAACATTAAGAAAAATTGATAGATTGGTTGTAGAGAAAATCTACGGACTAAAAGTAACTGATGAAATGTTTGGCAGACATAAGAAGGTTTATGTAAAACAAGAAGATTGTCAAAAAAAAGAAGATTTTTATGAAGTTAATAGCGTATTGCTGACAGACTATGGTTGGATGACTGACCAAGCCAGCGTAGCGTATTTCAGTTCCAGTATCGAGTCTGCTTTTCATTTAATCAAGAAACTAAGGACCATGGATAATTGCTGTATTAAACTTAATCTAGACGTACCCGGAGATGTTTGGAGAGTTGAAATTAAGGGTAATCATTATGATTGTGAGCAGAAAGGCGTAGCTGATGGTAGAGCTAGTTTACCACTACAAATAGCTTTGGCTGGACTATTGTCTGTTGGCGTAACAAGAGAAGAATTAAAAGAATTAGGTGCTTTAGAAGATTTAGATTAATAATGAGTCCGAGTCAAGGCGGAACAAGATAAACACACTTCTCCCTAAATGAGCTTGACTAGAGGATTGGTGTAATTCCCCAGTAGTGGGTACGGTAGTTTATGTTCGTTGGTAGTAAAAGGCTTGCCATGCAATACTGGCAGCAAACTAGATACTAGAAACCCCACCTCATTAGCGAGTTTAGCCTCGTAATACGGTAGTAACGTATGCTGAGCTAAAGGTTAACATGCACTCCAGAAGCATGTCGGAGTTGCCGTCCCGATAGGTGCTGAAGACATCAACGGTTTTTTATAGGAGTGTAGTTTAAAGAAAACGGGACGGGTCGCTCTCGCCCATCTGCCCTGCAAAGGGCAGCGCTCCTACCATTTACTTAGGATAATTATGACTGAAATACTTTATTGCCCAAAGAACAACGAGCTGCTTCTATTCACTGGAGCTTACGAGTTTAATACGCAAAATAATACTATGATATTATATTTATGGACTAGGCGTAAGCGAATGGTGACTGTAGCAGCTAGTAAACTTATACATATAGGATGGTTATGAAACGTTCTGAAGCAGTAAAAGAAATACGCAAGATACTTGCCATGAATGGCAAAGATAATGGCTATGGAGAGTTGGAAGAGGCGTTGCTTCATACCATGGAAATGTTGGGAATGCTTCCTCCTCAAACCTCCAACCCTATACATCATTACAATCAGGACGCTCTACAATGTTTAACAAAAGCATACCATAAATGGGAGCCAGAAGATGAGTAGGGAATTTGGAGAATACATTGGCGGGTATTTCCATGACAAAATAAACCATGCATTAGATGATTTAAAAGATAGTTCTCACATAGAATTACATAAAAAACTTATACCATTCTTTGAATCGTTGTATAAAGTTGCTTATCAGATTTCTAATGTCGAGGCGGGTGATAGCGGAGAATACGCCTCAAAAGATGCTTTGAAAAAACAGATTCCCGTTATGATAGCCCAGCTAAAAATAATAATGGATAAGTTAGAAAAATGAACAGAGAAGATGCGCTACTAAAAAGGATAGAAGAAAACTTAGCTAATGATGGTTATGTTAGGAAGAATATTTATTCTAAATCGGAATATGGAATAGGTGATAACGCTTCCTACTTTCAAGCGTTAGTAGATAGAAAGCTAGAAGGAAAAGAATATCCTACAGCTCAAGAGGTTTGGGAGGAGATGAAATCTCAGCTCAATTTCCTTCGTGGAGTTGCAGGTAAGGCTTCTGAAGAATATCTTAGATTACAGAATAAATACAGAGACTTAGAAGAACATATTAAATGGCTTGAAAGGGATAAAAAATGACCGATAGTGAATTTGAACAATTAGGTAAAAACATTTTGCGTTGGAAATACCAGTATTATAAGCTAGGAAAGCCCGAGCTTTCTGATGAGGCTTACGACTATAAAGAATGGCAATACTGTAAGGAAGCTACTAATCGTAATATCCAAGAGAATGAAGTTGGCTCAATGGAAGACGGTAAATTCTTCACCTTTACTGGTTATAATCTAAACTACAAGCCGTGAAACTGATTATCGCTGGCTCAAGAACCTTATCGATAAATCCACAAAAACTTCAGTGGCTTATAGAGCATTTTAAGTTACAGCCAACCGAAATAGTTTGCGGCGGAGCTAAAGGTATTGATTATTGCGGTAGTGAGTATGGCTACGTATACAATATCCCAGTAAAACATTTTCCTGCCGACTGGGACCTTTACGGTAAAAGAGCTGGACACGTAAGAAATGCTAAAATGGCGGCTTATAGCGAAGCCTTACTTCTTATATGGGACGGAGCTTCAAAAGGAAGTATGAATATGAAAGAAAATATGGTATTATTAAATAAACCGATATACGAGGTAATCGACAATGGACAATTACAGAAAGCCTAGCCTACTGTTTTTTCATAAGGACCGTCTTTATATAAGTCAGGATGGCGAATACACTCCTAAGGAAATTGAAATTCCTAAAGATTGCAAAGATACTCAAGAATACGAAGATATGATTTGTGAATGTCCCATGACAGGCACTATTGAAATCATGAGGCGTAAAATTGAAAAATAACAGAACCTCTATCTTCTTTTACTCAGACCCTCACTGGGGTCACGCTAAGGTGATTGAATTTTGCCATAGACCTTTTAAAGACCTAGATGATATGCATAGCAAGCTTACTAAGAATTGGAATAGCGTAGTTAAACCACAAGATGTGGTTTTTATTACAGGTGATTTTTCTATGTACCTAAATAAGGAACAGCTAAGAGAAATCCTAAAGTCTTTGAATGGCTCTAAAACTTTAATTATTGGAAATCATGATAAGTTCACAGAGTCCGAATGGCTGAATATTGGCTTCTCTTCGGTATGTCGTTCTATGACTATGAAAATTGGCGGAGAAATTGTAAACATCTCACACTACCCGTATAAGGGTCCTAAACTAAAGCTTATGCTGTACGGATTTCTGCATAAGCTATTTCCTAAGAAGTTCTGGAGACCTAGACACTTTAAAGACCAGCTTGAAAACGATGGAAGATTCCTTCTTCACGGTCACACTCATTCTAAGCGTATTGTTAATGGTAGAATGATTCACGTAGGCGTAGACGCTCACGGATTTAAGCCAGTACCTATCCAGAAGATTGGCAATATTATTGCTATGATTAAACTTGGTAAATACGAGGAAGCTCCAGTTAAGGATAACTCCTACCATGAGTGAAAAACCTACTCTTGAGTTTTGCAAGTCTTCAGACCCAAGATACCAAGAGATTAGGGATAGGCATTATGTACCAAATAAGGGCGCTCAAGGTCAGCAGCTACATTTCATAATCCATTATAAGGGTCAGGTTGCTGGGATAATCTCAGCAGCCTCCTCCGTCTATGCTGTCAAGAACAGAGATGACTTTTTCAAGATACCTAAAGATAAAGAACAGAGACAAAAATACTTCCTTCCCGCTATTGTAAATAACTCGGTATTTAGGCTGGAGCTACATGAGAAAAACCTTGCTACTAAAGTTTTAGCTAGGTGGAGAGTTGTAGTAAAAGAGCTTTGGAAAAAATTCTACGGAGTAGATGTTATAGGTTTTGAAACATTTGTAATAGAAACCGATACAAGAAAGGGCTGTCTTTACCTAGCTGACAACTGGACTATGGTAGGAATGACATCTGGTAACGCTAAAGCTCACGCTAAGGGCGGAATGACTGGAAAGCACTTTAGACAAGAGACTGAAAAGAAAATTATCTATTGTAAGAAAATTAATGGTAATATTCTTACAAAGCCATACGTTAGTTCATGGAGAGCTGTAACTCCAGAAGAAAAAGCAAGAGCAAAAGACTTGTCTAAGCTCAGACAAAGTTTGATTGGGAGGATATTTTGATATATGAAATCCCATGTCCTTGGTGTAAGGGTATAATTAAGACTTCTGCTGAATGGCTACAAAACAATAATAGAGTTTGCTGTATGAGTTGCAATAAAGCATTTGAAGTAATGGTCAAAGAACAGCCCGAGGAGATAGATGAGGATTCAAGAGGAAATGGAGACTATTGGGATTAAAAAAATCCTGCTGGTTGTTATGATTATATCGGCTTTTGCCTACCTATTGGGTAGGCTTTTTTACGTTCCACCCACCTATTGCTATATTGATAAGATAGGATACAGAACTCTAGATGTATGCGAACAGCACAATGAATTTAAAGCTAGATTGCCTAAAATATACAAAGCTACAGAAAAATCTATACAATTAATAGAATCGTGGTATTATACAGTATATGAAAAAACAAGAGATGGTGTTTGAAATAGTAAATATGACCTTAGGACTAGTAGCCACAAGTATGGCTGTATTTATAGTCTGGTTTTATTCTATAGAGTGGTTAAAGAGTATATGATAGATGAGTATTTAAAATCTTGGTATGGCTTCAAAGCTGTGTGCGAGAAAAAAGTTAAAGATAGATGTATAATAAACTCCGATGGCTGGAGTAAGCTTCGTGAATTTCATTTAGACAAATACCTTAACAATCTTGAAAACCCCTACTTTTTCCTATTTTCCATCAAATGGAAGTATCGTAACCTGTATAACTCACACAGAATGGCTAAGTATTATTACAAGTATTTAAAAGAGCGTACTGCAGGTCTTGACCCGCAAATTATGGGTGTGCTTGAATACCCTAGCTGGAGGAAAAATGCTTATCATAAGTAAATTCCACGACTTCTATGACAGTGCCATGACCTACGGTATTGATAAGGAATGCGTCTATAACCGTGAACAAAAAGAAATTAAATTAGAAAGATTTAGAGATATAATGTTGCCGTCTGGGCATGAGTGGAATCAGGCTAATGGCATTACTATGAGAGCTGACCCAGCGGTAATAGGTTTTTGTGGTAAGTTATATCCTTTAATTCATATTAGTTATTCCCCATCCAATTCGGCTTTTGACCAGTTCTTTTATGACGCTGAATCCTATATAGATTTTTTAGCTAAGCACACTACAGGAATAGATAGAGGTCGAAGATATTTCTCTTGGTTTGAAAGAGGAGATATTCGATACGAAAGAAGCGTCAAGGAATTTTTTAGTTATAAAGCTCCTAAGGTAGAGGGATTTTTCCTAGAACATAAGGTCCCTGTATTCATAGTAATATCTCCCATGCGTAACCTAAAACTTGTTCTTAATCCTAGACTAGAATCGTACCGATTTATGCGGGTTATGGACCCAGCCTCAGCCTTTCAGAATATCTATATGTACAAGGCTGGCGTACTTGGTAATACCGAAAAAGAAATTACGGTAATTTCTGATAAAGATAAGCTAAAACAACATGGGTTTGATGACAAGAGCTTCAAGACGCTCAAAGGCGACAAAAAACCTAGACGCAAGAACAGAGGTAAGAGTGAGTGATTTAGAAAAGGGAAGAGTTTTTCAACACAAAAGATATCCGCAGAAATTAGTCAAAGTCACTAAAATAGCTGATGGAGATAGAGACCTTCCCGCTATTGTAATATTTAGAGAGGTAGAGCCGGATTTTGGATTTACTTCGGTATTGGATACTTACATACTGGGGTTTGAATTTAAAAGCAATGTAAAAGAAGTTTATCTAGAAAAAGAAGAATTTCTACAAACATATCAATGGTTTACAATAGATGAGGAGACAATAGGTAAAATAAGAGCTGGCTGGAGCGGATAGTTATTGCAAAAATATATTGATTGGTATACAATATTATTCAGGAGGATTTCATGAATAAATTATATCACTTTCAAGTTTACATGCCTGATCTACCATTAAAATTTGGTAAACAAAGACTTAATTACTCTAACCACGCGCTTAATGCATCGAGAGATGACAGATATGGCTATATTCAACTGCCTACATCTATCGACACCAACACAGCTAAGGTAATTGAAGTTGAAATTGTGAATAATAGATTTTTAAGTAAGGTTGTATATAGAGTTGATTATGACAATACTCATGATTTGATTGTTGTAGTCATTCCAGACAGATGGTTTGTAAAAACGGTTTGGTTAAATAGAAAAGACGATAAACATCAAACACTTAGAAGAGAGAAATATGCGGTTGCATAAATTGTGGTATAATAAACAGAGGTTTTATGAAAGCTAAATTAATTTTTAATTTACCAGAAGAAAAAAGCGAATTTGAGTTGGCGCAGAAAGGCGTAGATTTTGCTGAAGCTTTAAGTGAAATAAAAAACGAGGTATTTAGACCAGCTAGGAAACATGGCTACCCTAGCTCCGACATTCAAAGACTGCTAGAGGAGCTAGATAATGCATCCGAAGGTAAAGCTACGGAATTGATAGGTCTTCTAGAAGAGCGCTTCTATCAGATAATTAATAATTATGGATTGTCAAACGATTGTTAAGGAGTATTTATGGTATTGTTTAAGTATGTAAGAGAAAAAGAATTTAATAACTCTGATGGAGATTTTGGTAATCCTACTAGAGTTGTAGTTGAGTCCGATGCCGTAACTATGGACCAGCTAATGGAAGATTTTAAAGCTTTTGCTTTATCTTTGGGATATCATCCAAATACAGTAAACAAGGTACAGATGGTAGATGAAGTTGAGGAAGAGGAATCTGACCTTATGAAAGACCTTGGAGGAATAGGCGATGGATACTAAATCCAGAATTGTAATTGGCGACCCACACGGTTGTTTTGACACACTTATGGCGTTAGTAGCTCAATTGCCTAAGGATGTTCCAATTACTATTGCTGGAGATATGATTGACCGTGGACTTAAGTCCAAACAAGTTGTTCAATGGGTAATTGATAACAATATTGATGTGGTTCGTGGTAATCATGAGCAAATGATGGTGGATTACTTTGAAAGAGGTAGCAATCCTACTTGGACTATGAACGGCGGAGATGTAGCCTTGGAAAGCTACGGTATGAAATTAGTAGTAATCCCTACAATGTATGGAAGCTCCAGAGGTTTTGCATTTCCTAATCCTGAAGACGAAAAAGTATTTAAAGAACACGCTGCGTTTATGAGTAAGCTACCTATCGTTCTAGAATATAAAGATGTAGTCAATGCCGAAGGCAGATACTTAGTTGTAACTCATTCAAACATTACTAATATGTGGAAGACTTATAAAGTAGACCCCACTCACCACTACTTAATTCAAAACGTTATGTGGGGTAGACCTCAAACTATTAAAGACGCCCCAGAAATTTATAATATTCACGGTCATACGCCGGTAGACAATGGACCTAAAATTAGAGTTCCATTTGCTAACGTAGATACGGGATGTTGTTTTAAACAATATCCAGAGCTTGGAAGACTTACTGCTATTCAATATCCGCAAATGACTATATTTCAACAGGAAAATATCGATGACTACTAAATTAGACAAACATGTAGAGTTTGAAACCAAGTACAGGGTTGACGGCTCTAAGATTTACGAGTTCACTCAACTAGTAAGAGCCCAGACTGAGGACTATCAGTTTATCTATGCTCAGGGTCCAGACTACTACTACACTAAGTCAGATAACTCGTTCCTACGCTATCGTAAGGGTGAGACTGATAAGGGCGGCAGAGCTGAAGTGACCATGAAGCAGAAACCTATAGGAGCCCTTAAAAACGTTATTCGTAAGGAAGTAAACTGGAGAGTAGATAAGACTCCTCAAGATACTATCCACGAAGGCGCTCTTATGATGGGCTACACCTTCAACTTCAAAATTTACAAGATGTGTCACATCTACAAGTTCAAGGATGCTGTTGTAGTTTTCTATACAGTCATTGATGAAGAAAAGAACAATGACCACTTTATCGAGATTGAATTAGACGAAGAAACAATCCACAAGCTAACTGAAGATGAGGCTTGGGCTGTTGTAAGAAAATACGAGGCTATGTTAGAACCTATTGGAATTACATATCGCCACAGACTTAATAAATCATTGTTTGAGATGTATGTCAAACCAATGGCAGAACCAGCTCAAAACGTGGTATTATTAAATAAGGAAATAAAAGAAAATGTATAAAGTACCTAATGGACCTACAGCCTATTTCGACGTTGACGACACAATTGTGCAATGGTCTAGCCAGTCTGGCTATCATGAAAGCGATTACGTTGAGATTGAGTGCAGAGGTCGTAAAAACACTTATCTTATAAACAAACACAACCTAGAGCATTTAATTAAGCTCTCTAATCGAGGTCATGGAATTATAGTCTGGAGCGCTGGCGGAAGTGATTGGGGAGAGGCAGTAGTTAAGGCGCTAGGTATTGAAGATTACGTAGATGTAGTGGCTCCTAAGCCCACATACTATATTGATGACGTTAAAGACCCAGCTAGAATTTTGGGTAAATATGCTTTTTATAATATAGACGGTAAACGACATGGGTATGCACCCAGAGAAGATGAGGAGAATTAAATGAGTAACATTGTAATTGGATTGGCAGGAGTTAAGACTTCAGGAAAATCAACAGTAACTAACATTATCAGAAAGTATTTTGACCTTAAAGAAGCTGCTCTAGCTGAGAAGCTTAAGGTAGCTTCAGCAGAAACTTTTAAAGTTGCAAGAAGTGATTTTGACGACCAAAGATACAAAGAAGTTCCTTTTGCAGAAGGACCTAAAATCCTAACTGAAGATTCAATTCGTTCTCTTTTGACTTTCTTTAAAGTAAATCCAGATGAACTAATCGACCCAGTTCTTTATACAAAAAGAATCGATACCTATAGAGATATTATTGGAATGAAACTTGAGTCTCCACGTAAAATCGCTCAAATTGTTGGTACTGAAGTATTAAGGAGAGTAGGTGAGGACATTCATTGCGAAAACCTTGAGTTTAATGATTCTGGCGTTACAGTTGTTTCTGATATGCGTTTCCCTAATGAGTTTGCTTACCTTTCTCGCAAGCAGGGTATTAAATTTATACCTATCTACATTAAGAGAGAAGCTGCTGAATCTCAAGTAACGCCTCAATCGCATAGTTCTGAGACATCGGTATTTAAATTTTGTAACGAGTGTTTTCTAGTTGATAATAACGGTTCTCTTGAGGAAACAGAAAGACAGGTATTAAAAATTATTAAGGAGCAACTCAATGGATAGTAAGAAGTATTTGAGCGATTCAGCTCGTACAGTAAGTGAAGGCTATAGGTCTATTTCTGAGCGATTAGCTCCTTCAGTTAGACCTAGAGAAGATTTTCATGAAGATGTAGCTAACCTTAAATATAAGATTGACCTTCTTCACGCCGCTATTGGTATGCAAACTGAAGCTGCTGAATTCTCTGATATGCTTAAGAAGCATATTTTTTATGGTAAGCCTCTTGATAAGGTCAATCTTAAAGAGGAGCTTGGAGACCAGCTTTGGTATATCGCAATGGCTCTAAGGGCTTTAGATACTACCTTTGAAGCTGTTATGGAGCGCAATATCGAAAAGCTCAAAGCTAGATATCCAGATAAGTTTACAGAAGAACTAGCTGAAAATCGTGACCTAGATAAAGAGCGGGAGATTCTAGAAAATGAATGATTTAGTAGAAAGCTTTTTATCTAAGATAGCTGACTTAATTGTATTTATAAAATACTCTTTTAAGTATGGTCAAATAACACTATTTGATAAAGCTACCGTTGAGGTAGGGTTTGACGATTACAGCCATAGAACATTGCGCATTCTGATACCTATGGTAGATATGGGTCATCGCTTTACCGAAGTATTTGAAGAGCAGGAGACCTTTCTAACTCTTTATTTCTCAAATAAGGTGAGTATAGTTAGAAACCATACTTTAGACTTTACTTTAGTGAGATTTCAAATACTTGGCTTTGGGTTCCAGTATTCTAGTCAGTTTAAGTTGCTATAATAGTAATCTTTAGTATATAACCCATTGAATTCAGGTATTTATGGCACTAAGTCAAGATGATCGTATAGCGATTAGTAAGAAGCTTGTAGACATCCCTAAAGAGGATGCTGCTGCTGCTGATAATAAATCCAAGCTACAAGAAGCCAAGGCTAAAGCTCAGAAGCAGGATGATGCTAACAAAAACTTGATGGACGCTAAAACTGTTCTTATTAATGGTTATCAAAACGAACTTAAGAAAATTGATGGACTAGACAAGACAGAGATTTTAGAACAAGATGTAATAGATTCAGCTCAAATGATTTTAGGTAATTTCTTTTCTCCCAACCAGACTAGCGTACCAACACCATCACTCCCCGGCGGAGTATGGAAAAACTTCATTCCGTATTCTAGGAATAAGGCTGTTGGTAAAAAGTATGACGAAACAAATACAGTAATCCAAAAAGAACAAGATATTATGAGCACTATAAGTGCTCTAATTACCACTATGGAGTCTTACGCTTCCATAGGCAGAAGTACTGGTCAATCTTGTAACGCTACCGGTACTTGTTCGTTACCAGCCTACACTACTCAGACTACCTGTACTAGCAATGGAGGCACTTGGACTCCGGGTCCAGATTCGATATCAAATAATCCAGCCATTCAAACCACAGCCGCTAGTTTAATTACTGAAGTAAATAATTGGAAGGCTTTTCTACAGGCTACCAATTTAGTTATTGTGACAACTGACACTAACACAGGAAGGCAGACTCAAAACAACGCCTCTATTGCTGACGTAGCTAACGCCATAGCTCAAATTGATATCTGGCTTGCTTATGCTACTTTTGATACGTCTCACGGTCAAACTACGTGTGCTGGATTTAACTCTTACAATGTAAATCTTCTAGGAGCTACTAAATTTAGAGCTTCAGAACTATCAGTTATTAAGAATGAAATTATCGCTAGATTAACATTTATCCCAACCAGAGCAGCTCAAATTAATACTAATTTAGGCTCTGTCGTTCAAGATATGTCTACGGGTAATATCACATCATCGTCGGGCTTTTATGGCGATAGAATGAATATTCTTAACCTAAGACTAAATCTAATGAACGGTTCTCTTCGCAAGGTGGAGGGATTGAAACTAGGTGAGAAAGCTCAGGATGAGGCGGTTAATTCAAATGCCAATGCAGCTTCTGTTTACGGTTCAGTTATGAAGGTTTCTGCTTTTAAAGCGCCATCTACTGGGATATCTACTATCCATGTGAAAGACGCTGCGGGTTTTGCTGTTGCTGATTCTGTCTATGTGATATCTGATACTCAACTAGAAATTCCGGCTACGATTGTGGCTATATCTGGAAATGCAATAACACTATCAGTCAATATTCCTGCGAAGTACCGCCAGAACGAAAATGCTAGGATTTATAAAGAGCTTTAAGGCTTTTCCGTCTGAGCTAAATCAAGTGCTTTTTGAATTACTTTATCTTTTATCAAATCGTATTCTCTGTGATAGTGGTCCATATTTGGAGTGTAGCCGCTTTGTCTTTCCGTTTCCATTTGAAATGCTAATTCTTCAATCTCCTTATCGTGCTCAGCAACTAAGTACTTAGTTATAACTTTCTTCAACTGGTCGTAGCTAAGTTCGCTATATCCATTAGCGTATTCAAATTTCTCCATAATCTTATTTACATAATTATCTATTTTCATTACAAGCTCTTTTCAACTCGTTTATGTAGTACATGTAATTATTAATCATACAAAACTCGTACATATCTGTAGGGTGCATTATACTACCCGGACATCCATCAGGCAAATCTCTCTTCTTTTTTATTAGCCCTAGCTTAAATAAAAGCTCTTCAAATGGTCGATACCAACCATTAGATGGTTGGGTATGTTGTAAATTACAAGCGCAATGACCAAGTTCGTGATATACAGTAAAAGCTTTAGATGTAGGAGAAGCTTTTTTCCAATACTCTTCATCAATAACAATTATAGCTCTTTTTTCGTGCATCCCATAACAAATACCCAGTGTTGATTTGTTAGGGTCTGGATTTGGATTTAGATTACCAAACATAATAACCGTTTTTTCTAATTTCTTATTAACTTTTTCATTTGATACTATTTTTCTAAAGTCTTCGTAATATGGCTCAAATTCGCCATTGCTATTGTTTGAATATTGAGGAGCGACAACTTGACTACAACTTACCATTATTCCCAATAAAAATAGTATCAAATTTGTTCTCATAAAATCTCTGTTGCTATATCTGCTAATTCAGACCTTTCGCATTTAGATAGATTTATGTGGGCTGCGATTTTTTGGTCTTTGAATTTTTCAATAACGTAAGCAAAACCGTTATTGAGAGAATCTAACTTTGGATTATCTATTTGAAAATTATCGCCAGTCAGAATAATTTTAGTACCCTCTCCAGCCCTACTGATAATTGTCTTAACCTCATGCTTGGTTAAGTTTTGAGCTTCGTCAATAATAATGAATTGGTTAGGGATAGAGCGACCTCTAATGTAAGTTAGTGGCTCAATTTTAATAATCCCGTTCATCTCTAATTCTTCGTAGACATCGACTGCGTTCTTATCTTTACTAAAAAGATAATCCAAGTTATCCATAATAGGCTGCATCCAAGGACCAAGCTTCTCTTTAATATCGCCCGGAAGATATCCGATATCGTTCCCCATAGGAATTACAGGTCGAGCAACAAGAATTCTTTTGTATTTATTGTCGGTAATGGTCTTTTCGAGCGCACACGCGAGAGTAATAAGAGTCTTACCCGTACCAGCCTTGCCGCTCAAAGTCACTAGCTTAATCTTATCGTCAAGCAAAGCATCGATGGCGCATCTTTGCTCAAGATTCTTGTGTTTGAGACCCCAAACTTCCATATCCTTGCCAAGACCTATAAATTCAGTTCCGTTGAATTTTTCAATCTTACCCGAACGATTAAATACATATTGGTTGGGAAAAGGGTTAGATACCATCAGTGGACTATCTTGAGAAATCCCTGTATACTGCTCCTCAGCCTGTACCATATCATCCTGATAGGACTCGACCTCAAGCCCATAGGCTTCGGCTCGGTATTTCATAAGGATATCGTTAGTAACTAGCACAGCCTCTAAATCAATTGCTGCTGATATGATTTTATGGTCGTTATTTTGAGGGTACGGCTTTTGTTCAAAATCTGTTTCGTCATCATAAAATTGAATCTTGTCCTCGTCTACTTTAGCTAAAAGTCTAGTAAAATCACGTACATTCCTAGACAATTCATCGTTTTTCTTTTTAAATGTATCAAGCTCTCCAAGTACGGTTGATGTTAAAACCACTGTTCCGACCATCTTATTAATACTATTAGGGTACTGAACAATCACATTGGTATCAATAACATACTTCTTTTCCAAAAGGCGCTCCTTAATAAAATTATATACTTAGCTTGTCCTGTAACTGATTTTTGTTTATTCTCCCATTGTGCTATATACCTAAAGATTGCTAAAAATACTAATCTTTAAACTAGTTATCATATCTTCATACCGCTATATCTATTATACCACACCACATCAATAAATCAAGGTAATATGGCTCTTTTTGATTCCGCTACTAATTTTATTAATAAGCAACTGGGTATAGGCTCAATCAAAACCTCCTCAGGCGGAGTTGCTTACCCTTGGGGTAAAGAAAGCGCAGATGCTTTTTTTGACCAAACTATTATCGAACCAGATAGATGGAATAGATTATATCCATATAGATTAGTCGTTATAGATGTCAACAATAACAACAAAATAGTTAGTTCATCTTTTAAAGATAAATTCGGACTATTGCCTCCTAAATCTATATCTACTCTACTTCCTAACGGTAAGGGCGGCGGCGGGATTTCTTACATTGTAACTCAAGAACCTGTAAATACTAACTGGGTTTATAATTTCCCAATTACTCCTCAGCAGTACTCAGTCACCGATCAGTTTGCTATCTCAACTAACGCTACTATGCGTGGGGTTGTAGAAGAGCATAACGGTATTAAATTCAAGATGATATCTATGTCAGGGTCAACCGGCATATGGGCTCAAAAACCTGTTTCTGGCGGTACTCTTAAGCATCCAAGTATCTTAGGTGGATTAGCAGGGAATACGCTGGAAAATCTTGGTAATGTAATCGGTCAGGCTAATAAGGTAGCTAGGGCTTTTTCTGGAGATAAATCTCCGGGCATAGCAACTAACCCTGCTGATTCAGATTCATTGACACAAACAGGATATTTTCACGCTCAAATATTAGGTCAATTTCTTGAACGATACGCTATGGCTAAAAAGAACCCTAGTAATAAGGGTTGGAGATTGGTTTTAGATATACCTAAAGATAATCAGTCTTATATTGTAACGCCAGTACAGTTTTCTCTAAATAAATCTGCTCAAAAACCTAACGAGCATATCTGGTCTATCCAGCTTAAGGCATGGAAAAGAATTGACTTAAATCTTAAAGCCGTTGCTGCCTTAAATGAACCGCTTAATCTTGGTTCACCTAATATTCTTTCTAGAATTAACGATACGCTTAGAGAAACAAGAAGGACGGTTGGCGCTAGTGTAAATTTAATCAAAGCCGTTCGTTCTGATTTTCAAAAACCTCTTAACTCCCTAAGACAAGCTGCTCTTGCGGTTAAAGACTTAGGTGGTTTTGTATATACTGTAGCCGATATGCCTCAGGCAATCATTGATGATTATAAATATTCAATTCAAGACTCTCTATATATCGCTCAAGATTCTTTTAAAAGACCCTCTCAAATTAGAGCTTCTAGTTCAGGGCAAACTCTTACGGGTGTAACAGCCTCAGCTATGAGAGCTAGTACATTAGAAGCTAAAGCTGGTAATTCAATAAATCTTCTAGCGGCTTCCGTTGGAATTAATGAAGGTCTTAGTGGTTCGGCTATTGCCGAGGGAGCCTTAGGTAACGATGCAGCTCAACAGCAAGAATTAAATCCAATTAATGAAGTATTCAAAAGCCCTGAAGAAAACTTTGATCTATTTGATGGGGTTGATATTAGTTCATTGGTTTTAACGCCTGAGCAACAAGCTGCAATAGATGACGAAATTCAAAACGCTACCTTAATCACTCAAGATGATTTAAGAAGTTATAGAGAAGATATCCTAAGTCTAGCCCTAAGTATCAGTAATAACTTTGGCGCTGGAAACACAACATATTCTAATATTTATGGAATTCCAGCTCCTAAAGAAAGAGCTACTCCAATGACTATAGATGAGACGGAAATACTATCGGCTTTGTTTGAGGCTATTCAAGCGTTTGATATTCTAACTTCAACTAAACTATTTGATGATTCTAAAAAAGAAAATTCTCTTGAATATGTTGGGAATATGGCTAACCAAGCCGGAATTCCTTTTGAAAACTCAACTTCAAAATTCTTAGTACCTGTTCCGTTTGGGCTAACAATTGAAGAGATTTCAGCTAGATATTTAGAAAATACTGACCGCTGGATTGAAATAGCTACTTTAAATAACTTAAGGTCTCCATATATTGATGAGGACGGATTTACTTACAGCTTACTATCCAATGCTACAGGAAGGCAATTTAACGTAAATGACAGTTTAAAACAACTTTATATTGGTCAAAAGATAATGCTTTCGGCTAATACCATACCTCAATTTGTTAGGAGAATAACAAATATTGAAAAGATAAGTGATACTAACTACTTAATAACAGTTGATGGATTGGCTGATTTAGATAATCTACAAACTTCTCTAAACGCTAAAATCATAGGTTATTTACCGGGAACTGTAAATAGTCAAGATCAAATTTTCATACCTTCTAGTCTACCTTCTGACGCTGACGATAGAATAGCTCTACCTCCAGCGTTTGATAATGACAGGCTGACTAAGATTTCCAGAATTGATTGGCTACTTACCGATGATGGCGATATTGCTATTAATGGAGTAGGTGATTTTAGGATTGCTAATGGACTTAATAACTTAGTTCAAGCCCTAAAAATTAAAATTAGAACCAAAAGAGGGAGTCTTATGAGACATCCTGAATTTGGAATTGGTATTAATCCGGGTATTTCTTTAGCCGATGTAGAAAGCGGAGCTATTGCTCAAGAATTAACGGAGTTGATAACTTCAGACTCTAGATTTTCTGGTATCGAAAGACTTACAATAGCTATTAACGGTCCAACAATGTCAATAGATATGGCTGTAATATTGGCTAATAATTCGGGAATTATACCGATATCGTTTGATGTTTAATTTAATATGGTATAATAAGATATAGGAATATAACTATGGCTAACACACCTTCACCAAAATCATACGAGCAGATTCTCGGAGAAATGACCGCATCCTACATGGCTAAAATCGGAGTAAACGATTTAACAGTAGGTTCTGCCGTAACATCATTCTTAGAAACAATGGCTCAAGCCGTTTTTCGTGCTCAAGGCGATGCTTTCTCAATTCTTAGAGATAATGATGTAGATAGAGCGACAGGCGAAGCTCTTAAAAAAATTGCTTCCGCTGAAAATATCAAACTAGAACCAGCTCGCGTTGCTACCGGTAAGGTAATCATTAAGGACTCTAGCTTTGAAAAGATTTCAACTAAAGTATACGCAGGAGCTACAGCTCCAAACGTTGGCTCTACTATAATTAAAGTATCTGACGCATCCTTGTTTTCTGCTACAGGTTCTGTTTATATCGGTCGTGGAACTCCAAACTCAGAAGGACCTTTAGCCTATACATCAATTACTCAAGTCGGTGGATATTGGGAAATCAATCTAACCGTAGCTACTACTAAATTCCATAACATATCGGAAAGTGTAATATTGGCTCAAGGCGGAGTGCGTAATATTCCCGCTGGAACTATTGTTAAATCTCCAACCGCTGGTGGAGCGCCAGACGTAAACTTCAAAACAACTTCAAGCGCTATCATCTTAGATGGTGAAAATCAAATTACCGGAGTAGCTATTGCTGCTGAATCTCCGGGTACTGACAGTAACGTTCCACGTAACTCAATTAAGGCTTTCGGCTCCCTTCCATTTACTGGAGCTACAGTATTTAACGACCAGCCTTTATCAACAGGTCGTAACGCAGAAACTGACGAAGAAATTAGAGCTAAAATTAAAAGAGCTAGGATTTCTAAAGGTCTAGGAACTGCTTTAGCAATCAAAAACTCTACACTTGGTATTCAGGCAACTGACGAAAACGCTCGTGTAGCTTCTAACGAAATCTTTTCGGATACAGATTCTGCAATCCTTTATATCGATAACGGTGAAGGATATGAGCAAAAAAATATCGGCGTAGGTCTAGAATATATTGTAGACTCTGCAATTGGCGGAGAGGAGCGCTTCCAGCTTGCTACGGGCGGTACTCAAACAGCCGTAACTAAAGCTTATCTAGAGTCTTCTATTGATTCTCCATTTAGTATCCAGCCAAATGACAGACTTGC
>Ga0315904_10002427_pt1 | contig 28903 bp, 23 predicted proteins | sample LakEriMetagenome_6_FD_203529 | JGI IMG/M metagenome (GOLD analysis project Ga0315904, IMG submission 203529) | Freshwater fungal communities from buoy surface, Lake Erie, Ohio, United States - Buoy 12 MA120 | ecosystem: Environmental > Aquatic > Freshwater > Lake | place: USA: Lake Erie, Ohio...
TCTTCTTGCCAGCGAGCACGGCGTCGATCTCCTCCATGTTGTGGTAGTTGCCGAGCGGCAGGCACACGCAGGTCGACGCGATGCCGTAGGCCGCGAACGCGGTCGCCTCGCACGCGCCACCCGGCATCAGCTTGCGCTGGAACTTGAACGATGCGTTGTCCTTCGCATGCGCGGCGGCGATGTCGCCGATGCGGTTCGTGAGTTCGGGCGTGAACACGCTCAGGCGATCACCGACGCGCACGATCGGCCCCGCGCCGATCGGCGAATCATGGGGGAAACTGCGGGAATTCTCGAGACAGACGAGGCGCGCGCCCTTCGGCACCGTGCCCTCGCGCGCGGCGCCGATCGCGCCGATGAAGCCGATCTCCTCGCTGCGCGTGAAGAGAAGCGCGACATGCGCAAGCGATGCGTCGCGCGAGATTCCGTCGAACGCCGCAAGCGCGGCCGCGACGGCTGCGAGGTCGTCGCACGCATGCGTGTGCACGATGCCCTTCTTGATCTCAGCCTTCGGAAACTTCCAGCGCGCGATCGATCCCGCCGCGATCGACTTCGCGGCCGACGCCTTCGCGAGCTTCGCCACCACCGTCTTGAACGGCTTCGTGGCAGGGTCGATCTTCGCATCGAGCGCGACGATCTTGGCGTCGAAGCTCTTCTTCGTCGCGTGGTCGAAGACCTCGAGGGCCGCGCCCTTGAAGTACTGGTCGTGGACGCCGCCGCGGAACTCGAGGTCGAGCTCGACCGTCTTCTTCGCGGCGCGCACCGCCGTCACGACGAACGCCGGGTGGTCGAGGTGCGCGGTGATCATGACGGGCTGCGCGCCTTTCGCGCACGCCGCCAGGAAACCGTGCTGCGCGATCGTGAGGTTGCCGAAACGGTCGCGTGCGAGGACCACGCGCTTCGCGCGCGCAGCCACCCAGCGCTCGATGAACCCGATCACGCGGTCTTCGCGCCCCGCCGCCGTCGGCAGCGAGGTGACCTCGAGCAGGAGCTTCTCGCGCGCCTTTCGGAGCGAGGTTGAAACGGCGGGCTTCTTCACGGCCATGGCGGTGTCTCCGGACGTGCGCGCGGGGGCGAGATCGTAGTCGCTCGACGCACGGGCCGTGCGGGCTCCGATACCATCCGCGACCCATGGCAGAGACGCCATCCAGCCCCCTGCGCCCCGCCTGCGACCCCGCCACCGAGCTCGACGCGCGCTTCCGCACCGCGATCCGCGCAGCCACGGGCGCGGAGGCCGACCCGACGATCCGCCCGAGCGGCAACGTGAAGTTCGGCGACTACCAGGTCAACGCCGCGATGGCGCTGGCAAAGGAGCTTGGGAAGAACCCGCGCGAACTCGCCGAGGCGATCCTCAAGGCGGCGGACCTCGCGGGCGTCGCTGCAAAGTGCGAGGTCGCTGGTCCAGGGTTCATCAACGTCACGCTCGAGCGCGCGTTCGTCGAGAACCGGCTCGCGTCGCTCGCAGCGTCGGCCTCGCTCGGCATTCCAGCGCCCACCGATCCCCACGCGGTCGTGATCGACCTCTGCGGGGTGAACGTCGCGAAGCAGATGCACGTCGGCCACCTACGCGCGACGATCATCGGCGACTCGCTCGCACGCGTGTTCGAGCGCCTCGGCCGCAAGGTGTGGCGCGAGAACCACCTCGGCGACTGGGGCCTTCCCATCGCGATGACGCTGGCGAAACTCATCCGCGAGAAGCGCGACTTCGCGCGGCTCACGCTCGACGACCTCAACGCGGCATATCGCGGCGCGCAGCGGGAAACCGCGACCGACGACCTCGACGCCGCGCACGAATTCCGCTGCGGCCCGCATCGCCTCGCCGAGCTCGAACTCCAGTACGAGCCCGCGCGCGCGGCGATGGACGACGCGAAGAAGACGCTCGTGCGACTCCAGTCGGGCGACGCGGAGATCGTGCGCCTCTGGGAGCGGCTCATCGAAGTGACGATGGAGCAGGTCTACGAGGCCGCGCGCACGCTGAACGCGAAGCTCGGCCCCGCGAACAACCGCGGCGAGAGCTTCTTCCGCGACCGCCTCGCGGGCGTGGTCGATGCGTTCCGGTCGTCGGGCCTCGCGAAGAGCGACAGGGGCGCGATGGTTGTGCCGTTCGCAGACCGCGAGCGGCCGCTCCTCATCCAGAAGTCGGACGGCGGTTTCCTCTACGCGACCACCGACCTCGCCGCGGTGCGCTTCCGCACGTTCGAACTCGATGGCGACCTCGTCGTCTATGTCGTCGATGCGCGCCAGCGCGACCACTTCCGCGACGTCTTCGACGCGGCGCGTCTCATCGGCTGGAACAAGACGAAAGACGCCACCGAGTCGACGCTTGTCCACCTCGGCTTCGGCGCCGTGCTCGGCGCCGACAAGAAGCCACTCAAGACGCGCTCGGGCGAGAACTTCACGCTGAAGGACCTGCTCGACGAAGCGTGCGAGCGTGGCGCCACCGAGGTGATGCGCCGCGCGGCCGACCCGAACGCGCCGACGCACGGACTCGCCGAGAGCGAGCTGCGCGCGATCGGCGCAGCCGTCGGCATCGCAGCCGTGAAGTACGCCGATCTCTCGGGGGACCTCACCAAGGACTATGTCTTCGACCTCGATCGCATGGTCGCGTTCGAAGGCGACACAGGGCCCTACTTGCAGTACGCGCATGCGCGCATCGCGTCGATCCTGTCGAAGTCGGGCGAGCCGGCCGACGCGATCACGCGCGCGCCGTTCGCACTCGCCGAGCCCGCCGAGCGCGCGCTCGCGCTCCACATCCTGCGTTACCCGCAGATGGTGCTCGATGTCGGCCGATCGCTCGAGACGAACCGCGTCGGCCTCTACCTGCGCACGCTCGCGGAACTCTTCAACGCGTTCTACCAGTCATGCCCCGTGCTGAAGGCCGACGACGCCGCCGTGCGCCTCGCGCGTCTGCGGCTCTGCGCGGTCGCCCGCGCGGTGCTCGCCGACGGATTGACGCTCTACGGAATCGCCGCGCCCGAACGGATGTAGCGGTTACGCCCCGCCCGCTCAGCGGCGAGCGAACGCGCCAGGACGACGTTGCTGCCGGAAGTAGAGCGCATAGGCCGATCCGAACGCTGCGACGAGAAGCGGCGCTCCAAGCAGGGGAAGTCCGACGCAGAAGAGGATGATCGTCAGTCCTGCGATGATGCTCATCAGGACGAGGAATCCGAACAGCGATGCGCGCGAGTCCCTCGTCTCATCCCAGACCATCCGGACGGCATCGTTGAGTCCAGGCGGACCGAGCGAGGGGTCGCACAGCACGGCGGGAAGGAAGAAGAACGGCACGAGATATCGAGCCGCGAAGTAGACCCACGCTGCGATCGACACGACGAGGCCCGCACCGATGAGCACGACTGCAGGCCCCCCGCCTTCCATGTGGCGGTACGCGATCACGATGCAGGCGATGGCGGGGAGCGCCGACAGGAGCGAAAGCAGGACGTAGAGCACGGTCGCGAGAACCGAGCCGAGGAGCGCCATGTGGTAGCGCTTGAAAGGCTCGAGAACGTCGAGCGGCTTCAGTTGCCCGCACACCGCCTGTGCCCCCGCGTAGCACGCACCCGCATAGGCCGGCAAACCGATCAGGACGAAGAGGATGTTCGAGATGCACGAGCCCGGATCGGCGCGCGGACGCATCGAGGGCGCTGCGTCGAGCGGTGTCATCAGCCCGCTGACGAACGCGGGCAGACCGACGACGGCCTGCAGGCCGAAGAAGATGAGCCCTGCGATGAGGATCGGCACCGGCTGCGCGCGGATCAACGCAACGGTCATCGAGAGCGCCGAGCCGAACGAGAACCCGCTCGCCATCGCGATCGGCGCCGATGTCGCCTGGCCGCCACCGCCGCCGCCGCGCGCGTGCGCGCGGGCGACAGGCGTCGCGGCGACAACCACGAAGAGGCCCGCGAGCTCGGGGTCGAGCCCAGCGTCACCCCACTCGCTGGCGCCGGGCCGTGCCACCTGCGATCCGAATCGCAGCGTTCCGACCTGTGCCATCGAGCGCATTGTGCCGAGGTCGTACGGACCTTTCGGCGTAGGCGTACCGCTGCTGTCATCAAGGATGAACCACGTGGCCACAGGGACCTCCACAGAGAATGTTGAAGGCGACGCACGCGAAAGACGAAACGCGTACCCATACAACCTACCCGACGTATCGTCTCTGTCAAGGAAGACGCGCGCCATCCAATGCATCGGGCCCGGCAATGCGATTCGCACACCCCGACACGCCGCGCGGGTACCTTGTCTCCATGCCATCGACCAGCGCTCGCTTTCCGACCGTCAAGGTCTACGACCATCCGCTGATCCAGCACAAGCTCACGATCCTGCGCGACAGGCGCACCGGCCACGAGCAGTTCCGCGTGCTTCTGAATCAGATCGCCGGGCTGATGGCATACGAGGTGAGCCGCAACCTGCCCGTCCGGACGCGTGAGGTCGAGACGCCGGTTGCGCGTACGACGGGCAGCGAGCTCGCGTCGCCAACGACGATCGTGCCAATCCTGCGAGCGGGCCTTGCGATGATGGACGGCCTGCTCGCGCTCTTCCCCGAGGCGCGCGTCGGCCACATCGGGATCTACCGCGACGAGAAGACGGCGAAGCCCGTGACCTACTACGCGAAGCTTCCGCCGGACATCGCGGAGGGGCCGGCGATCGTCGTCGACCCGATGCTCGCGACCGGCGGCAGCGCGGCGCACGCGGTCGACATCCTCAAGGAGAAGGGCGTGCGCGACATCCGCCTGGTATGCCTCGTCGCGGCACCTGAAGGTATCGAAGCGGTCGTCCGCGCGCATCCCGGCACGCCGATCCACGTCGCATCGATCGACGAGCGCTTGAACGAGCGGTTCTACATCGTGCCGGGCCTCGGCGACGCGGGCGACCGGATCTTCGGGACGATGTAGGGCGGTCACGGCTGCGGCGGTTCGCCTATCACCCGCGCTTCGCAGGCACCCACGGCACGTCGCCGACGCCCGCGTCGTGATTGGCGCGCCGCGCCATCGCGAACAGCAGATCGCTCATGCGGTTCACGTAGCGAAGCGGCCCCGTGCCGACCGGCTCGAGTTGCGCGAGCGACACCATGAGCCGCTCGGCGCGGCGGCAGACCGTGCGCGCAAGGTGCAGCCGAGCCGCGAGTTCAGAGCCAGACGGCATGACGAAGGTCTTGAGTGGCGGGTTCTTCCCATCGACTTCGTCGATCCAGCCCTCGACCTCGGCGACATGCGACTCCTCGATGCGCACGATCTTCGAACTGTTGTTCGCGCCCTCTGGCGTCGCGAGATCGGCACCGATGTCGAAGAGGCGCGACTGGGCCTGCGCGAAGATCTCGAGAAGGCGCGCCTCGTACGGATTCGATGCGCGGCACGCGGCCATCGCGAGCCCGATGCAGGCGTTCAGCTCGTCCACCGTTCCGTACGCCTCGATGCGCGGATGATCCTTCGAGACGCGCGTGCCCGAGAAGAGCCCAGTGGTGCCGTCGTCGCCGGTTCGTGTGTAGAGCTTCATCGGGAGTTCCTCGATCTCGCAGTTCGTGGCGGGGAGAGCGCTTCGCGCAACTCCGTCCGGGAGATGCAAGCCGCACTGACTTATACTCCGCTGCGATGCTTCGTGCAGCCGGACACCGACCCAATCCCGCGGCCGCCGCGCTCGGTTTCTGCGTGTTCGCAGCGGTCGCCAGCGGCTGCGTGTACACCTCGGGCCGCACGGTGCGCGAGGTCGGGCCGCAGATCTCCGAACAGGCGATCGCGGCCATCGAGCCGGGAAGGACCCGAGTCGACTGGCTGACCGCTGCCTTCGGCGAACCAGCCAGCGCAGTCTGCCTCGAGGACGGCACCGAGATCTACCGCTACGACAGCGACGTGCGCACCACCGAAGGGTCGTACTTTCTCATGGTGTTCGCATCAAGCAGGAACACGATCGAACGCACCAGCTGGTGGTTCGAGGTGCGCGACGGCGTGGTGATGCGCTGCTGGGGCGAGACCTGCGTGCCCTTCACGGTGACGTCGACGTCGCGCGAGCCGACGCCGCGCAACGTGGCCGACGCAGCGGAGGATGCGCGACGCATGTCGCCGCCGGTCGCGATCGACCCCGACTCGGGCGACGCGCTGCCGCCGCGTGCGAACGAGCGCTGACGCCCACGCCGCGGGTCGACCCAACGTCGTGCTCACTCCGCCCGCGCCACGAAGCACGGCTCCTCGGTGCGCGCGCCGTTGGCATCGCGCACGCTTGTGCGGTAACCGGGGCGAAGTGCGGCGGCCGCGACGACGCCATCGCGCGACATCGCGAGGAACGCCGCCTGATGGTGCGCCTCGAGCGCATAGCTCTTCGCCAGCCGTTCCACCGCCTCCCGCACCGCGTCCTCCGGACTCGCGCCACGGCGCATCGACTCGACCACGAGAAACGCGCCACAGATGCCCATGATGAGTTCGCCCGTACCCGTCGCAGTCGCGCCGCCGACTTCGGGATCAACGTAGAGGCCATGGCCGATGATCGGCGAGTCGCCGACGCGGCCGGGTGTCTTGAACGGCGTGCCGCTCGTCGAGCAGCCGCCTGCAAGCACACCCTTCGCGTCGAGGGCGAGGCAGCCGATGGTGTCGTGATGGCGCCACTTCGCCTCATCTGCGGGAAGCGACGCGCCGCCAAAGAGCCGGCCGTCCTCGCCGTGCCGGCGGTCGACCGGACGAAGCGGGTCGAACCCGAGGCCCCGGCCCGAGTCGCGGCTCTGGTCGACCACCCCGCCCTCGCGGCGCCACTTCTCGAAGGCTGCGCGCGCCTCGTCCGACAGCAGTTCGGCTCGAGCCAGCCCCTCGGCGTCGGCAAAGGCATCCGCATCGGCCCCGACAAGCATCACGTGCGGGGTTCGTTCCATGACCCGCCGAGCCACGGAGACAGGGTGCAGATGGTGACGCAGGCCGGCGACGCTCCCGCAGCGCCCCGGCGAAAGCATGATGCAGCCATCGAGGCTCACCCGACCCGAGGCGTCGGGGAGCCCGCCGAACCCGACGCTGTCGATGTCCGGGGCCCGATCGGCGTAGGCGCAAGCCGCTTCCACGGCGTCAAGTGACCGACCGGCCTCGATATGCGGCCACGCCTCTTCGTTGGCGCGTAGCCCGAACGACCAGGTGCTGACGATCCTCATGGGGTCATTGTGTCCGTTTCGCGGCGCGCCGGGGTGTTGCATCCGCGTGTGTCCGAGAATACGACATCGGAGCGATTTTGGCGGATCAGTGTTGTGGAATCGGAATCTGGTGACAAGATCGGCTCCGGAGTGAGGGCTGAGGGGCCGCGTGCTATTGCGCGCCGTGATCGAGCGATCTACCCCCGGACATCCCTTCCACAACGTTTCTACGTGGGTCCGTGGGTTCAGACGGTGTTCCGTGCGCCGCGGAATCGCCGTTCCCTCACCCTCGGCGTAGAGAGATTTTCCATGAAGTCGACTGTTTCCTTGGCTGCTGGCGCCCTCGCGCTCGCGGTCGCCGCAAGCTCGAACGCTGCCCTCGTCTACGGTGGCGGCACCGAAACCGCGAACCGCTTAAATGCGGGCGCCGGCGCCATCACCTACATGAATTGCTTCACGGCGGTCACGGCTGGACAGACCCAGCTGTCGCTCGAGAGCGCGATCGTCGGCATCCGCCGCCTCGCTAACGCAGGTGCGCTGGTTGATGTCGGCATCAACATCTACGCCGCCGAGATGACCTTCGACGGCACCAACTTCGGCCGCGGCGCCAACTATCTGGTCTACTCGAGCGCGTCGCTCGGCGGCGGAGCCGCCACCGTGACCCAGCTTGTCAGCACGGGTGACATCACCAGCCAGGGCGTCACCCTCAACCTCGAGACCGCCTCGAACGCCGGCCTCGGCGGCTGGTGGATCGGCGTCGAGTTCACGGGCGCGAACGCCGCCAACTCCATCAACGGCTGGCGCGTCGTCAACGCCCCGACCTCGGGCGCCTCGATCAACGGCTTCGGTTTGTTCAACAATGCGGGCAGCGGCGTGTTCCAGTCGTTCTTTGGCTTGGGCAACCCGCCGGGCTCGGCGCCGAGCCGCTTCATGGTCGATGTGAACGGCACCCTCGTCCCCGCTCCGGGCGCCATCGCGCTTCTCGGCGTGGCCGGCCTCGTGGCCCGTCGTCGTCGCTGATCGCAACGCAACGAGTTTCTCCACGTGCATCCAACGACCCCGCCGCAAGGCGGGGTCGTTTCTTGTTGCTCGGACTCGAGTCAGTTTGACGGCCCGCACCCCGGGAAATCTTGCGCCGATCGTCCGGATTTGCGCTGCACGCACCCGGCTGATGCGTATGGGAATGTTGACGGCAGTGTTGGCCTGCTCTCACGCCAACGAATTCCCGACGAGTCCGCCGTCGCATGTCTTGGGCTTGTCGACACAACTCGGTCGCGCTGGCATCCATAAGCCGAAGTGCACAAGCCGAAGTGCACGTACCGAAGTGCACGTACCGAAGTGCACAAGCCGAAGTGCACAAGCCGAAGTGCACGTACCGAAGTGCACGTACCGAAGTGCACAAGCCGAAGTGCATTCGGTCAGTCGGAGCGATGTCCGCAGAGAGACGACCATCGCGGGTTTACCCCGCAGAAAGGCTGAGTCCACCATGGCTCATCCGAACCGTAAGGGCGGCTTCACGATCGTCGAGCTCCTCGTCGTCGTGTCGATCATCGCCCTCCTCATCGCGCTGCTGCTCCCAGCAGTGCAAAAGGGACGCGACAGGTCCCTCGTCGCAAACTCCATCGCGAACCTGCGCACGCTCGCGGCCTCGTCCGAAGCCTACGCGGGCGACTGGGGCGACCGTCAGTTCACGGCCGTTCCGGACGATGCCGGCACCGTGCCCGGCGGCGATGGCGCTGCGAACTGCTCTGCCTACCTCGGCACCTACGGTGGCTGCCCGCAGTCGCAGATCCTCGGCTACGACAACAACGGCGGCCTCTGGGGCTACTGGCTCCCGTGCGGCCAGACCGCCGGCATCGGCACCTGCGGCAACTGGGCCGTGGCTGTTCCGATGGCCTTCACTGGTCCCTACGCCCGCTACGGTTCGTTCCGCATGCCGAGCGTCCGTGCGTTCGCCGCATACGTGAACGACCGCTACTACGACCCGGTCTTCTGGGCTCCCAAGGATCAGGTTCCGCTGAACAACATCCAGCAGTTCTTCCAGTCGGCAGGTGAGTTCACCTACAACTCGTCGAACCCGGTGTTCGAGGACAGCTCGTACTGCTGGTCGCCCGCGGCCATGTGGGACGCCTCGGTCCTCGGCAAGAACGTCTCCAACTCCTCGCAGTTCTACAACGCGCCGGGCACCCTCAAGGCCGCCCACCGCAGCCCGCCGGTCTCGCGCGCCCGCAACCCAGCGCTCAAGACCCGCATGATCGAGCACAACTGGCTCCAGAACACGCCGGACCAGCCGACCAATCCGAGCTTCGCAGCCGGAACCCCGTGGCAGTTCAACCACGGCTACAACTCGGCCCCCGCCTGCCTGTTCTTTGACGGCCACATCGAGCTCATCGGCTGCTTCCGCGCGTCGAACTCCGACCAGCGTGGTGGCCAGCTCTGGTCGCGCAACACGCCCTTCGGCACCCAGGGCTACTACAACAACCTCGGCTACGACACGATCGTCAACACCGCCTTCCACATCCTCACCAAGGATGGCATCGAAGGCCGCGACATCCTCGGCGCCGACATCTGATCCGGAGCGCAGTCTCCTGCAATCCACCAGCCACCCGCGGAAACGCGGGTGGCTGTCGTTTCACGACGCCCAGACCGCCTCGAAGACGCACCGCTGGCGCGGCCGCCGGCTCCGAAGGTCCAGCGCGCACGAATGGCCCGGATAACCTTGTCTGGGTTCACTCGCCACATCCCCCCAGATTGGGCTACCACGACGCGGATTTCTTTGTCAGAAACGCACAAAACCGTCGCAGAGGGCCTTGCCTCGGATATTCTCTCTCTAACGGCGGCGTCGGCTGGCTCTCATGCCGACGCGCATCACGACAAGCCTGCCGTTGCATGTCTTGGGCTTGTCGAACCAATCGGTCGCGCTGGCATCTATGAACCGAAGTGCACAAGCCGAAGTGCACGTACCGAAGTGCATTCGGTCAGTCGGAGCGATGTCCGCAGAGAGACGACCATCGCGGGTTCACCCCGCAGAAAGGCTGAGTCCACCATGGCTCATCCGAACCGTAAGGGCGGCTTCACGATCGTCGAGCTCCTCGTCGTCGTGTCGATCATCGCCCTCCTCATCGCGCTGCTGCTCCCAGCAGTGCAAAAGGGACGCGACAGGTCCCTCGTCGCAAACTCCATCGCGAACCTGCGCACGCTCGCGGCCTCGTCCGAAGCCTACGCGGGCGACTGGGGCGACCGTCAGTTCACGGCCGTTCCGGACGATGCCGGCACCGTGCCCGGCGGCGATGGCGCTGCGAACTGCTCTGCCTACCTCGGCACCTACGGTGGCTGCCCGCAGTCGCAGATCCTCGGCTACGACAACAACGGCGGCCTCTGGGGCTACTGGCTCCCGTGCGGCCAGACCGCCGGCATCGGCACCTGCGGCAACTGGGCCGTGGCTGTTCCGATGGCCTTCACTGGTCCCTACGCCCGCTACGGTTCGTTCCGCATGCCGAGCGTCCGTGCGTTCGCCGCATACGTGAACGACCGCTACTACGACCCGGTCTTCTGGGCTCCCAAGGATCAGGTTCCGCTGAACAACATCCAGCAGTTCTTCCAGTCGGCAGGTGAGTTCACCTACAACTCGTCGAACCCGGTGTTCGAGGACAGCTCGTACTGCTGGTCGCCCGCGGCCATGTGGGACGCCTCGGTCCTCGGCAAGAACGTCTCCAACTCCTCGCAGTTCTACAACGCGCCGGGCACCCTCAAGGCCGCCCACCGCAGCCCGCCGGTCTCGCGCGCCCGCAACCCAGCGCTCAAGACCCGCATGATCGAGCACAACTGGCTCCAGAACACGCCGGACCAGCCGACCAATCCGAGCTTCGCAGCCGGAACCCCGTGGCAGTTCAACCACGGCTACAACTCGGCCCCCGCCTGCCTGTTCTTTGACGGCCACATCGAGCTCATCGGCTGCTTCCGCGCGTCGAACTCCGACCAGCGTGGTGGCCAGCTCTGGTCGCGCAACACGCCCTTCGGCACCCAGGGCTACTACAACAACCTCGGCTACGACACGATCGTCAACACCGCCTTCCACATCCTCACCAAGGATGGCATCGAAGGCCGCGACATCCTCGGCGCCGACATCTGATCCGGAGCGCAGTCTCCTGCAATCCACCAGCCACCCGCGGAAACGCGGGTGGCTGTCTTTTTCGGGTCTTCAGGCTTTCGTGTGGGTGAACTGCGATGGAGGCGCCGATCGGGCTCCGGTTTTCTCACGGAGGCACGGAGGCACGGAGGAAGGACGAGAACACGAAGACTGCGAGCGATGCGAGGACGCGGAAAGACGCGAGAAGACATCTCTCTTCTTCGCGGAGGCCGCCTCTGCATCTCTGCGAGAGAATCCGATTGCCCGGGGCTGGCGCGGCTCATGGATTTCTCAGGTCTGAGGGATTTCTCAGGTCTGAGGGATGTTCAGGCCTGACGGATGCCCAGGCCTGACGGATGCCCAGGCCCGAAAGGGCCACAGGCAGTTCCGATCCCCTCGGTTCCTCGCCCAGTTTGTTCTCCACGGCCGCTGCGCCGCTGCGCCTCTGTGCCTCTGTGCCTCCGTGAGAGACCTCGAGACCGTCAGCCGCACGCCGCCCGGCGAGGGCCGACGGTGCCATCGCCCACACGAAAGCCTGAAGACCCTCTTTTTCACCCTGCGCGCCGAGTTCATGGCGATCGGCCGCGCGCCGGATCTCGGTCGCGGAATCACGCAACGAAGCGGAACCGTGGCGGGTAGGACACGCGTGCCAGCTCCGTTCCCACCATCCGCCGGAGGTTTCGCAGCAATCAGTGCGATCGCCGGCCCGCTCATGATGCTTGCGATGGCGTTCTCGCGTCCGGGGCCTGTGCGCGCGCTGCTCAAGGCCGAGGCCGACGCGCCGGAGCGCGCGCGACGCGCGGCGTCGCTTGACCTTCGCGAAGAGCAGCTCGCGCCGCTTCTCAAGAGCGGCGTGGTGGTGCGCGAAGCGGACGGATGCATGTGGGTCGACCGAGCGAAGGCGCGACGACGCTCGTGGCGCATCGCGGGAACGGTCGGCGGTGTGCTCGCCGCGATCGCCGGCACGATTCTCTTCGTTCTTTCGATCGGAGGCTGAGACTGGCCAGCGCCGCGTGTCATAGCCTGCGCTCCATGCAGCTCAAGCCACTTCTCCTCGCGTCGGTTGTCCTGATCCCAACCCTGCCGCTCGCCGCTCCGCTGCCCGCCGTTGCAGCGGCGACGCAGGACTCCGAGCCGCTTGCGCCGACCCTATCACGCGTCGACCTCCCGATCCGGTCCGTCGCCGTCTACCGTTCGCGAGCCGCCGTCACGCGCGCCTCGACGTGCACCCTCGCGCAAGGCGTCCACGAACTTCGGATCGGGCCGCTGCCCGAGTTCGCCGATCTCGAGAGCGTGCAGGCCAAGATAGGCGCCGGGGGCAAGCTGCTCGATGTCAAGACCGAGACGATCGCGCTCGCGGCGCCCTCGAGCGACAACCCGCGCGTGCGCGAGGCGCTTGAGTCGGTCGAGGCCGCGCGGGACGAGTTGACCGAGGTCGAGCGCAGGCTTGCGAACAACGCGGTGGCGACGAAGCTGGTCGATTCCATTGCAGCGAAGACCGCGGGCGATGCATCGCAAGCGATTGGCTCGGCGCTCGACCCTGAGAAGCTGCGGGCGCAGATCGCATTCATCGAGGCTGAGCGCAACCGCCTCACCACCGAGGAGCGCGAACTCACGAAGATGCGCACGAAGACCGCGGGCGAACTTGCGGCGCGCGAGAAGGCCTTGGCGGCGGCAGGTGGCGCCCCGCCCGCCGAGCGGTACGTGCTTGTGACCGTCGCCGCGGCGCAAGGCGGGAGCATTCCCGTCGAAGTCACGTATCTCGTCGGGAACGCGACGTGGTCGCCCGCCTACACAGTGCGCGGCGACCCGGCCGCCGGCACGCTTGCGATCGAGTTCGACGCCGTCGTGCGGCAGGCGACTGGCGAGGATTGGAGCGATGTCTCGCTCGTGCTGTCGACAGCGCAACCGACGCGCGCTGCGAATCCGCGAGAGATCGCGCCCATGTACGTCGATGCGTTCGATCCAAGTTCGCCGGCGCCGGTCGCGGCGCCATCCTCGGCCGTCGCGCCCAGCTCTCGAGGAGCACTCGGGCAAGCCGCGCCAACCGAGGCTGGTGAGGCCGGAACCACAGCGTTCAACGCGAAGAACGCAGCGCGCATCGATTCGCTTTCGCGCGATGCGGAGGTCGGCGGCGGAGGCGCGGCCGTCGAGTACCGGCTGCCACGGTCGTTCTCGGCGCCGAGCAACGCAAGCGGCGAGCGCCGGACGCGCGTGGCGAACATCGATGCCAAGCCGGTCTATGCGCTCGTCGCGCGGCCGCTTGTCGAGAGCGACGTGTTTCTTCGCGCTCGCGTGACCAACGAGAGCGGATACATCCTGCTGCCAGGTCGGGCGCGCGTCTATCTCGGGAGCGATTCGATCGGAACCGCGGCGGTCGGAGAGATCCCGGTCGGCGGGGAACTCGAACTCTGGTTCGGCAAGGAACCCGGCGTCACCGTCAAGCGTGAACTCGTCGCCAAGAAGGCGTCGGAGTCGGGGCTCTTCGCGAAGTCGAAGGGCATCGACCGCGAGTATCGGATCTCGCTGACCAACACGCTCCCACGTGCGATCGAAGTCGAACTGTGGGATCGCATTCCCGTCTCCCGCAGCCAGCAGGTCGTGGTTGATGTGCGCGATGTCGCGCCCGCGCTCTCGACCGATGCGCGCTACCTCAAGGACGAGCGAAAGCAGGGCCTGCTGAAGTGGACGTTGGCGCTTCCAGCGCGCACCGCCGGCACGGAGGCCGTCGCCGCGACCGTCGCGTGGAAGACCCGCACGACGTGGCCAGACGGATCGGTCCTCTCGGGCGACGCGGACTGACGCAGACGGGGCGACGACTCCGTCTGCGCCAATCGTGCGGACACGGCCGGAAATGGCGCTGTTTTGTGAAGCCCTGTTTGCGGCACAGGAATATTCGCAGATTTCGCTTGGATTCCCATGCTCGGTTCGTACGTTCAATATGGATCGCGTGCATTCGCGAACCGGGAGTTGAGCCATGCGCGGGAACGCCATCGAGACATCGCGAGGACGAGCCACCACGGCTTTGGTTGCCTTGGCATCTGCTTCCACGTTCGCGAAGAGCGGAGAAGATCGGGAGTACCGGATGTCCCGGTCACGGGCGGCGTCAGAGTTGGCACGACGTGTCGAGACGCGCGCGAGAAGCCGGGAATGGATGCAATGTGCCGGAGGTGCATCATGAGCCATGGGGAAAGACATCGCGACGGACGGCGGAACCCGGCGCGGGGCAGGAGTCAGGGCGCGGTAGCCATCGCGCTCGCGGGCTTCTCCGCAGCAGTGGTCTGCTCGACTGTGCACGGCGGGGTCATCGACCTCAACGGCGGAACCTCTTGGGGCGGCTGGACGAGCGTCGGGAACTCGCGGACCGCGGGTATGTGGGTGCAGGGCTCCACCAGCCGCAGCTACGACATCTACTCGACGCAGTTCACGCTCGAGTCGTCGCAGGCGGTCGATGGATCAGCCACCGGAGACACCGCGGCGAGCCTCTTCACGGGCTCGTGGATGGCTGGGGACCGCATTCTCGGCGTCGGTCTCCGCTACTCCGACTCGTCTCGACTCGCCACGATCTGGGTGCACGTCGACTGGGCGGGCGACAGCATCATGGCGGCGTCGAGCGTCGGCGCCGGAGACGGCGTCTACTCCGCGAATGCGGGCGACCTGTCGCTCTTCGCCAGCCGCAGCGTGTCGGGCGGCAAACTTCGCGTGCACCAGTACTCGGTGTTCACAGGATTCTCCGCCGACGGCGGAAGCAACTTCGGCGTGCCGTACGGCATGGGTGCGTCGACCAGTGCGCCAGTGCGAGCGTTCACGGTCTTCGATGGAAGCGCAGCCGCAAGCGTGCAGTATCTCGTCAATCTCGACGCAATCTCCCGGAGTAACGGAGGCACGACATTCGGCGAGGGCCAGCTCGGGTCCGCAACCAAGCTCGGCTTCCTCGAGGCAGACCCGGTTTGGAACTACAGCCAGCAGGTCTTCACGCTGCCAACGCCGGGAGCCGCCGCGCTGTTCGCAATGGCATGCGCGCCCCTGCTCGGCAAGCGCAGCCGGCGCCGGCGTCTGCAAGGGACGCAGCAAGGAGATCGACCATGAACCCGCCGTCAACGATCGGCGAGCACGTCAGTCCGGGAGGAAGAGCCCGGAAGGGTGCCTTCGCCGCGATCATCTCTGCGATCGCGACCTGTGCCACCGCGCACGGGGGTGTCGTCGACATCAACGGCGGAAGCTCGTGGGGAGGCTGGTCGCGCGTGGGCAATTCGCAGACCAGCGGCATGTGGATGGCGGGCTCCACCGTCCGCCGCTTTGACATCTATGCCACGACGTTCTCGCTTGAGGCGTCGCAAACCGTCGGTGGAAACCGTGTTGCGGACGGCTCCGCAGGAAACGGCCTGTCCTATGCGGGCGACACGCAGGCGAGCCTGTTCGATGGCTCATGGCGCGTGGGCGACCGCATCGCCGGCATCGGCATCCGGTACACCGACGCCTCGCAGACGCGGATGTTCTTCATGCTCGTCGACTGGGCGGGCGACAGCATGCGCGCCGCATCGAGCTTCGGTGTGATGGACGGTTTGTACGCGGCGAATGCGGGCGATCTCTCGATCTACACCGCCGAAAGCGCTGGCGGCGACCGGTTCCGCGCGACCCAGTACAGCGTGGCGACGGACCCGAATCCCCAGGGCGGAAGCTCCATCGCCCCCTACGGGACAGTCGCGACCACTGCGTCGCCAGCGCGCGCCTTCGCGATACTCGGCAACGGCAGCGCGAACTCCGCGATCAGCGCGCAGTACTTCCTGAACCTCGACGCCATCCTGCGCAGCAATGGCGGCGCGACGTTCGGCGAAGGCGTGCTCGGACCCGCGACCAAGTTTGGACTCGCCGAGGGACAGCTGGGCACAGACTTCACGATGCAGATGTTCTCGATTCCCGCGCCTGGCGCGTTTGCGCTGCTCGGAGCCGCGTTGGTCGCGCCGCTGCGCCCACGCTCACGGCGCGGGGGCTGAGGCACCGACACACCGTGCGGTGGATGAAAGCGAAAGCCCCGGACCGCAGACGCGGCCCGGGGCGGTTGTTTGTCCGAGCATCCGGCACGGGGGCTCAGGCCGCGCGTGTCAGACAGAACGGGTGGGTTGTTGAGGTCCGGCGGCGTTCGGTTTCAGGCCGCGGAGGCTCTTCGGATCGATCAGTAGTCCTCGCCGTGGCCGTGGCCTGCGGCGGGCTTCGCCTTCTTCTCCTTGATCTCGGTGATCGCGCAGTCGGTCGTGAGGAGGAGCCCCGCGATCGATGCTGCGTTCTGGAGCGCCACGCGCTCGACCTTGGTCGGGACGATGATGCCCGAGGCGACGAGGTCCTCGTACTTCTGCGTGGCCGCGTTGAAGCCGAAGTTCGGGTCGTTCGAGTCCTCGATCTTCTGCGCGACGACCGAGCCGTCGAGACCGCCGTTGGCGGCGATCTGCTTGGTCGGCGCCGAAAGCGCGCGCCAGACGATGTCTGCGCCGACGGCCTCGTCCTCGCCGAGCGACTTCTTCAGCTTCTCAAGCACGCGGCGCGCGCGGATGACGGAGGTACCTCCGCCAGGGAGGATGCCTTCCTCGACGGCCGCGCGGCAGGCGTGCAGCGCGTCCTCGACGCGGGCCTTCTTCTCCTTCATCTCGACCTCGGTCGCTGCGCCGACGTTGATCTGCGCGACGCCGCCCGACAGCTTCGCGAGGCGCTCCTGGAGCTTCTCGCGGTCGTAGTCGCTGGTCGTGACCTCGATCTGGCCCTTGAGGAGCTCGATGCGTCCCTGGATGTCCTTGGTCTTGCCCGCGCCCTCGACGATGGTGCAGTTGTCCTTGTCGACGGTGACCTTCTTTGCGCGACCGAGGTCGGTGACGGTGAGGTTCTCGAGCTGGATGCCGAGTTCCTCCATGATCGCCTGACCGCCGGTGAGGACCGCGATGTCCTGCAGCATCTCCTTGCGGCGGTCGCCGAAGCCCGGCGCCTTGACGGCGCAGACCTTGAGCACTCCGCGGAGCTTGTTCACCACGAGGGTCGCGAGGGCCTCGCCGTCGATATCCTCAGCAACGATGAGGAGCGCCTTGCCGCTCTCGGCGATCTTGCCGAGGATCGGGAGGAACTCCTTCGCGCTCGAGATCTTCTTCTCATGGATGAGGACGAAGCAGTCCTCGAGCACGCACTCCATGTTCGCCTGGTTCGTGACGAAGTGCGGGCTCAGGTAGCCCTTGTCGAACTGCATGCCTTCGAGAAGCTCGACATGGGTCTCGAGGCTCTTGCCTTCCTCGACGGTGATGACGCCATCCTTGCCGACCTTGTCCATCGCCTCGGCGATGATCTGGCCAATCGCGGTGTCCTGGTTCGCGGAGCACGCGCCGACCTGGGCGATCTCCTTCGAGCCGGAGACCTTCTTCGACATGCGACGGAGCTCGTCCACGATTGCGGCGACGGCCTTGTCGATACCGCGCTTGACCGAGTTCGCGTTCGCGCCCGCGGTGATGTTGCGGAGGCCTTCTTGGAAGATCGCCTCAGCGTAGACGGTCGCGGTGGTGGTGCCGTCGCCTGCGTCCTTCGACGCCTTCGATGCGACTTCCTTCACCATCTGCGCGCCCATGTTCTCGTAGGGATCCTCGAGCTCGATCTCCTTGGCGACGGTGACGCCGTCCTTGGTGACCGTGGGAGCGCCGAAGGACTTCTCGAGGACGACGACGCGGCCCGAGGGGCCGAGCGTGACCTTGACGGCCTTGGCGAGCTTCTGCACGCCGCGGAGGATCCGCTCGCGCGCGTCGGTGTCGTATGCAATCTGCTTGGCTGCCATGTGTGTGCTTCTTTCTGCGTTGCGCGTGTGCGCGTTGAAGAGGTTTCTGCGTGTTCCTGAATTCAGCCGATCTCAATCCACGCCACCCGCTCCGCGTCCACGATGTAGACGTGCGAGCCGTCGGTGACCTTGACCAGGCCATCGGCTTCCGCCGGGATCAGCATCGCCTTCTTGACGATGCAGCTCGACGCGTGATCGAACTCGATCCGGAGATCGCGCTGGCCGTTGAGCTCGCGGAAGGCGAGACGGAGCGTGTCGTGATTCATGCCCATGCGGTGCTCTCGCCCGGGGCGATCACTCGATCACGCCGAGGATGTCTTCCTCGGTCATGATCAGCATCGACTCGCCGTCGATCTTGATCTCGGTGCCGGCGTAGCTCGAGAAGATCACGCTGTCGCCCTTCTTGACGCTGAAGGGGGTGAGCTTGCCGTTGTCCTTGCTGCGGTGACCATCGCCGAGGGCGATGATCTTGCCCTGCTTGGGCTTCTCCTTGCTCGACTCGGGGAGGAAGATGCCGCTTTCGGTCTTGGTTGCGGCTTCATCGCGCTTCACGAGGATCTTGTCGCCGAGGGGACGAAACTTCATGTGGTTCTCCTTCGCTGGTTCTCTCTGACATGCACTTGCAATGGACGGAAGCCTCCGACGGCATCCGTCCGTGGGGACGGGGTCACGCTGCGGGCCAGTGATCTCGGTAATAGCGGCGCACGCACCGCTCGAGGGCCTGCAGCATCGATTCGATGGGGACTGGGTCGTCGAGGACCGTGAACGCGCCATCGCGCAGGGCCTCGGCGAGAATCCGATTGCTCTCGGCTGGGTCGACCTGGCGCGGGCGGACGATGATCGTCGGCGGTGGGTTCTCAAGGCGACGCAACAGTTGGAGGACGCGCGGACCGGCCTGGACCGTGCGCGCGGGCTGGGCTTCGGGGCGGCGCGGGTGCATCGGGATCGAGAGATCGATCACGGCGATATGCACTTCGGCCCGGCGAACGACATCGGAAACCTCGTCGCCCGACTGGGCGCGCAGACAGTGGATGCCGAAGCGATCGAGAAGAACGGGAAGCTGGTCTGCGAAGGCGTGCTCGCGCCAGCCGCCGTAGGTCAGCAGCAGGTTGAGGCGGCGGGGCTGCTCAGACGCACGACCGCCCTCGGCAGAGGCGGAGCCCGTGCCGGAATCGGGGTCGAATGTGTGCAGCCGCAGTCGCATGGGGAGCAGGCGGCGATGCAACGGGTGTGCCAAGGTCATCGAGGGCGACCGGGACACGGGGCGGGCTGCCTATGCGGCGCTGGTCGCTCTAAGCCTTGCTCTAGAATGAACTTACGATCATGCTCTCTGCCAGAGCGCCTCGCCGTTCCGCTTCGCTCCTACGCCAAGCGAGGTCCGGGCGCGACCCCGTCTGCCAACTTGGCACTCCCCTACGCGCGCGATGTTGCCCCTATCTTCCCGTTCCCATGGCTGTTCGCATCGCTGACCTCTTCGCCAACCACGCCTCGCACCTCGGTTCGACGGTCACCGTCCAAGGGTGGGTCCGCACCCGCCGCGACTCGAAGGCGGGCATCTCCTTTGTCGCGTTGACCGATGGTTCATGCTTCGACACCGTGCAGGCGGTCGTGCCGAACACGCTCGCGAACTACGAGTCCGAGGTCCTCAAGCTGACCGCGGGCTGCTCGGTCGAGATCACGGGGACCGTGGTCGCGAGCCAAGGCAAGGGACAGTCGGTCGAACTGCAGGCGACCGAGTGCAAGGTGTACGGCCTCGTCGACGACCCCGACACCTATCCGATCTCACCGAAGCAGCACTCATTCGAGTATCTCCGCGAGGTCGCGCACCTCAGGGCGCGCACGAACACCTTCGGCGCGGTGGCGCGCGTACGGCATTCGCTCGCGATGGCGGTCCACCGCTTCTTCCACGAGCAGGGCTTCCTCTGGGTGCACACGCCGATCATCACAGGCAGCGACTGCGAGGGCGCAGGGCAGATGTTCCGTGTGTCGACGCTCGACGCGCTCAACCCGCCGCGCACGCCCGAGGGCAAGGTCGACTACACGCAGGACTTCTTCGGGCGCGAGACGAACCTCACGGTGTCCGGGCAGCTGAACGTCGAGACCTGGTGCATGGCGCTCTCGAAGGTGTACACCTTCGGGCCGACCTTCCGCGCCGAGAATTCGAACACCTCGCGGCACCTCGCCGAGTTCTGGATGATCGAGCCCGAGATCGCGTTCGCGGATCTCCATGTCGACGCGAAGCTGGCGGAGGACCTCCTCAAGTACATGTTCAAGGCTCTGCTTGCCGAGCGCATGGACGACATGAAGTTCTTCGCCGAGCGGATCGACAAGAACTGCATCGAGCGGCTCGAGAAATTCGTGAGCGCGGACTTCGCAAAGCTCGACTACACCGACGCGATTGCCGCGCTTGAGGACGCCGTCAAGAAGGGCGTGAAGTTCGACTACCCCGTCAAGTGGGGCATCGACATGCAGAGCGAGCACGAGCGCTGGCTGACCGAGACCTACATCGGCCGCCCGGTCGCCGTGATGAACTACCCGAAGGACATCAAGGCGTTCTACATGCGCCAGAACGACGACGGAAAGACCGTCGCGGCGATGGACATCCTTGCGCCTGGGATCGGTGAGATCGTCGGCGGCTCGCAGCGCGAGGAGCGGCTCGAGCGGCTCGACACGCGCATGGACGAGATGGGCCTCCATAAGGCCGACTACTGGTGGTACCGCGACCTGCGGCGCTACGGCACCGTCCCGCACGCGGGCTTTGGCCTCGGCTTCGAGCGCGCGATCATCTACGCGACCGGCATGGCGAACATCCGAGACGTGATCCCGTTCCCGCGCGCGCCGAAGACGGCGGCGTTCTGATTTTTCTCACGGAGGCACGGAGGCACAGAGGATGAAATGAAGACAAGCCTTCCGAAGCCCGCACGCGCACTGCGCGAACGGACTGGAAGGCTTGATCTCCGTGCCTCCGTGCCTCCGTGAGAGGCCTAGAGACCATCAGCAGCACCACCGTCGCTCAGATCGTGAACCCGACGACGGTCTTCGTACCGTCCTCCCCTTCGATCTCGATCCAGAGCTTCGAGCCCTCGGGCATCGGATTGGGAACTTCGCCGTGCGTGTGCCAGTGGCCGTCCTCGACCTCGCACTTCGCCTTCAGCGATCCCTTGCCGTCCTCCGTGCCGAACCAGAAGCGCACCGCCTTGCCCTTCGACCCGCCGTCGACCCAGATGTCGACAGGCACATCTCCGCCCGGCTTGATGTCGCCGTCGCGCGAGACCTTCACGGTGTAGGGGCCGGCCTTCTGCTCGCCCAGCTGCGTCGTCTCGCCGTGACCGTGATCCTTCTCCATCTTGCCGTCATCGGCGTGCGCGTGGTCGTGATCGTGGTCGTGGTCGTGCGCATGGTCATGGTCGTGCGAGTGGTCGCCCGCCTTCGCAGCGGCGGGCGCTTCCTTCTTCTCGCAGCCTGCGAAGACCGCGAGTGCGAGGGCGCAGCAGGGAACTCCGAGCAGTTCAGTCATGTTCTTCATGGCTTCTCCTTCGATGAAAACTTGGGTTCACGCGAAATCCGGAACGCGAGCGCATAGCCCGCGGGGACGACGAAGAGATTGAGCAAGGTCGACGACACGAGCCCGCCGAGCACCACGATCGACAGCGCGGCGAGGAGCTCGCTACCCGGCTTGTTTCCGCTCATCGCGAGTGGAATCAGGCCAAGCGCCGCCGTGAGCGCAGTCATCAGGATCGGCACGAGGCGCTCCATCGATCCGCGCACCACCGACTCGGCGCGCGTGCAGCCTTCGTGCTCCTCAAGATGCGCGTAGTGGTTGACGAGCAGGATGCCGTTGCGCACCGCGATGCCGAAGAGCGTGACGAAGCCGACCATGCTCGCGATCGAGATGACGGGCTCGACATAGCGCCCGTCGCCGAGACCGAAGAGCGCCAGCGTGTTGCCGACGAACGGCCGCGACTCGGTGATGTAGATCGCCGCCACGCCGCCGATCAGGGCAAGCGGAAGGTTCAGCATCACGAGCACCGCCGTGCGGCTGCGGCCGGTCGCGAGCTGGAGGAGGAGGAACATCGCGACCGCAACCACCCCACCCATGACGAGGATCGTGCGGCTGGCAGACTGCTGTGCCTCGAACTGCCCGCCGTAGTCAACGGTGCATCCCGCGCGCGCGACGATTGGGTCGACCTTCTCGCGCACGGCCTTCACGAGCTCGCCGAGGTTGTAGCCCTCGGCGACATTCGTCGAGACGATCGCCTTGCGCTGCGCGTTCTCGCGTGCGATGAGGTTGCTCGTGCGCTCGGGCCCGATGTCCGCGACCTCGCGCAGGCGCACGGTCGCGCCGCCCGCGCCGCGCAGCATCAGGTCGCCGACCTGCTCGATGCGCGCGCGCTCGTCCTCGGCGAGCCGCACGACCAGATCGATGCGCCGCGGCCCGTCGCTCACTTCCGCGACCGTCTCGCCGTAGAGCGCCTGCTGCACCTGCCGCGCGGCCGATGCGGGCGTGAGGCCGGCCGTGCCGAGATCCTGCGCTCGGTAGCGGATCGGGAGCGACGTGACCATGACCTCGCGGTTCGCGTTGACGTCGCGCGTGCCAGGAATCGTCTTCAGTGCCGACTCGATTTCCTTCGCCAGACCACGCAGCGTCTCGAGGTCGTCGCCGTATACGTTGATCGCGATCGCCGCGGGCGTGCCCGACAGGATGTGCGACATGCGGTGCTCGATCGGCTGCCCGACCATCGTCGTGATGCCGGGAATGTTCGAGAGGATGCGGTCGATCTCCGTGCGGACCACGCCCTGGTCCGCCTTCGGCGTCATCGTCACCTCGATCTCGGAGCTGCTCACGGGCTCCGCGTGCTCGTCGCGCTCGGCCCGCCCGGTCCGGCGCGTCACGCTCACCACTCCGTCGATCGCGGCAAGCTGCAGCTCGACGCCGCGCGCAAGCCGGTCGCTCTCGGCGAGCGAAGTGCCGGGCGGCGCCATCAGGAAGACGGTGAAGGTTCCCTCGCGGAAGATCGGGAGAAACGAGCTGCCGAAGGTCGATGCGAGCACAAATGACGCGAGGGTAAGCGCACCCGCGCCCGCGAGCACGGTGCCGCGCCGGCGGATCGATGCACGCAGGAGCGGCTCGTAGCGCGCCTTCAGGAAGCGCACGAGCGGACTGTCGCCGTGCCCGCGCGCGTCGGCGGCGCCTCCCGCTCCGTAGGTCTTCGCGAAGACGAAGCGGCACAGCGCGGGAGTGACCGACAGCGCCACGACGAGCGACGCGAGGATCGACACGATGTAGGCGATCCCGAGCGGCTGGAAGAAGCGGCCCTCAAGGCCCTCAAGGAAGAGGAGCGGCACGAACACCATGCAGATGATGATGGTCGCGAAGAGGACCGACGAGCGGATCTCGTTGCTTGCGCTGAAGATCACGTCGACCGCGGGCTTGCGCTCGGCCGCGGGAAGCCTCGCGTTCTCGCGCAGGCGCCGCAGCACGTTCTCGACGTCGATGATCGCGTCGTCGACGAGCTCGCCGATCGCGACCGCGAGTCCGCCGAGCGTCATCACGTTGATCGAGAGCCCCCACGCCCACAGGACGAGGAGCGCGACCGCAAGCGACAGGGGCAGCGCGGTCAGCGTGACGAGCGTGGCGCGCCAGTCGAGGAGGAAGAGCAGGATGATCACAGCGACGATCACCGTCGCCTCGACGAGCACCTTGACCACATTGTTCACCGCGCGCTTGATGAAGCGTTCGGCGCGGAAAGGGTCGCGGTTCAGCACGATTCCCGCGGGCAGCGCCCGCTCGGTCGCGTCGAGCACGGCGTCGATCCGCTTCGTCAGGTCGAGCGTGTTCGTACCTGGGGTCTTCTGCACGCTGACGACCACCGCTGGCACGGCGCGATCGGCGGCGGTTCCGCGCTTCGGCGACGGCCCGAGCCGTACGTCGGCGACATCGCCGATCGTGACCGGCGTGCCTTCATCCATTCGCACGATGGTGCGCGCGATGTCGTCGACCGAGCGCACGCGCGCCATCTGACGAATCGGCAGCTCCTGGTACTCGACCTCCGCGAGATAGCCCGCGGTCGCGGTGCTGTGCGCGCCGCGCGCAGCCTCGACGACCTCCTCGATCGAGAGCCCGAGCGCCGCAAGGCGGTCCTGCCGCACCTCGACCTGGTACTGCGGAAGCTCGCCGCCGATCGAGACGACCTTTGCCACGCCGCCGACCGCAAGCAGCCGGTTCTGCAGCGTGAACTCCGCGAAGGCGCGCAGCTCGAGCGGGCTCGCACTGCCGTCGGGCGAGCTCAGCGCAAGCAGCATGACCTCGCCGGTGATGCTCGTGATCGGCGAGATCTCGGCGTGCACGTTCGGCGGCAACGACTCGCGCACCGCCGCGAGCCGCTCGGACACCATCTGCCGCGCGCGGTAGAGATCAGTGCCCCAGTCGAACTCGACCCACACGATCGACAAACTCGTCGAGCTCGACGAGCGCACGCGGCGCGTATCGGGCAGGCCGTTGACGGCGGTCTCGATCGGGAAGGTGACGGTCGCCTCGACCTCATCGGCGGAGAGTCCGCCCGCCTCGGTCATGATGACGACGGTCGGCGCGTTCAGCTCGGGAAACACGTCGACGGGCATGTCGCGCAGCTTCAGGCCCGCGAACAGCACGAGAAATCCCGCCATCGCGACGACGAGCGACGGGTTCTTCAGCGAAAAGGAGATCAGCTTTGAAAGCATGGCGAGTCCTTCTCAGTGGTCATCTGCGTGCCAGGTGCCGTCGGAGTGGAAGTGGCCGCCCTTCGGCGCGCTGCCACCCATCGCGAGCATGAGCTGGTAATTGCCGGTCACGACGATCTCGTCACCCTCCCGCACGCCGCTCAGGACCGTGACCCAGCGTCCGTCATCGACGCCAAGATCGGCGTCGAGACGAATCGCCTTGTCGGGGTTCTTCGGGTCGCGGCGGAAGATCATGGCCTGCGTGCCGTCGCGCACCACGCAGCCAAGCGGGATCGCAAGCTCTTCGCTGCCGCCCTCGAGCGTGATCTCGAGCGAACCTGCGACGCCCGCACGAGCCCAGGGCGCCAGCGTCTCAGGCGTCACCAGCAGATCGATGGTGCGACTCATGGGATCTGCCTCGAGGCCGATCGCAAGTCGGCCGCGCATGGCCGATGTGGTCGCGGCCGCCCCGCCACCCGATGCCGTGATGCGCGCATCGAGGCCGTCGCGCAGGCGCGCGAGGTCGCCCTGCAGCGCGTGGGCGCGGAAGCGAATCTCGGACGGCTGCATGAGCGTGACGATTCGCACGCCTTCCTCCGCAAGCCCGCCCTGCGTCACACCGAGATCCTCGACGACGCCATCGGCAACGGCGCACACGACCAGCGTGCCCGGCGCAGGATTCGGCGCTGCGACCGCTTGCGCGCACGCGACGCGGATCGAGTCGCGCCGCGCGAGAAGCGAACGAAGCTCGGCCTTGGCGCGCTTCTCCTCCGCCTCGAGCATCGCGTCCTTCTCCATCACATCGGCGAGCTCCGCCTTGGTCCCCGTCAGCGTGACACGGGCCTCGGTCAACTGCTGCGCGCTCCCGCCACCAGCTTCCTGAAGCTCCTCGAGCTGCGCCACACGCTGCTTCCAGAGCTCGACCTTGTCGGCCAGGCTCTGCTCATGGACACGGTGCGCCTCGCGAACAGGCGGCATCGACTCGACCTTCGCCTCATTCGCGATGATCTCCTCCTCGAGCGCGCGCCACGCGGGCGCGTCGATCCGATAGAGCGGCGTGCCGGCGGCAACGCGCTGGTACTGCGTCACGAGCAACTCCACGCGGCCGCCAAGCGGCGCGCGGTACTCGCGGTGCGCGGTCGGAAGCGGCTCGAAGCGCCCGGGAACGCGCAGCGTGCGAGCGACATTGCGCGACTCGACCTTCGCGAAGGCGATGCCGAGGTTGCGGCGCACGGCGTCGGGTATGTCGACGCGGTTCGTCGGCGCAGCGGCCTGTTCGGCGTGCTCGGCCGCGTACGGATCGGCACCCGTTCCCGTGCCTTTCTCGCTGCATGCGACGAACGCGGGAAGCGTTGCGAGAAGGAGAAGTCGTCGAATCATGGTTGTCATTGCTGGCCTCTTCCGTCGGTCGTGGCCCGCTGCGGCGGGCCAAGCAGTTCCTCGATGTCGATCGCGGCCAGCGCTTCGTCGCGGCGCGCGGCGATCAGTTCATTCCGTGCCTCGAGCTGCTGCTTGAGGCTCTCGAGAAGCACGAGTGTCTTGACTTCGCCGAGACGCGCGACCGCACGGGCCTCCTCGTACTGCGCCTCGACGAGCGGTACCAGCGTGCGTTCAAGCGCCTCGCGGCGCGCGACGGACTGCGCAAGTCGCTGCTCCGCCGCAAGCAACGCGCCAAGCGTGCCCTGGAGCTCCGCCTCGGCGCGACCGCGCGCGGCCTCGCGCTCGGCTTCCGCCACGGCGATCGCGGCGCGATTGCCGTTGAGGATCGGAAGCGCTACGCCTACGCCGAGTACGAACTTGCGATCGCCACCGTCCTCGCCGTAGCCGGGCGAAAGCACGAGATCAGGCCACTGCCTGCGGATCTCCTCCTCGAGCCGCCGCTCTGCGATCTCGTACTCGGCGCGTGCGACGACGATCGCGGGGTTCGTTTCCGGGATTGCAAGGAGTGCCGCGTCGCGCCCGCCGTCAAGAAGGCGGTTGGCCAAGGCGAACTCTCCCGAGAAGGTGCGGCCGGGCCCCGGCGGGAGATCGAGGATCGACTCGACCGCGTGCGTCGCACGCAAGAGGCCGGACTCGAGCGCCGCGAGGCGCGCGCGCAGCGTCGCGTCCTCGATCTTGAAGAGGCGCGCCTCGATGCGGGCGAGTTCGCCCGCTTCCTCCATGCGGTCGACGATGGCCGTGACCTGCTCGACTCGGCCGAGCACGTCGCGCGTGGCCTCGACTTCGCGTGCGATCCCCGCGCGTTCGGTCCACGCGCGGCGGAGCGCCGCGACGACCTCCCACTCGCGCGCCGCGACACGCGCAAGTTCGGCAGCGTTCTCGGCGCCGAGGCGCGCCTTCTCAAGCTCAAGCCTTCCCGAGATGGGCAGCGTGAAGCCGACGCTCACGATCGCCTCGAGCCCCTGCGATGCGCCGCTCACGATCTTCGAAAGGTCGACGCCGAGCGTTGGGTCCTGCCAGAGGCCGCCGTTCTCTGCGCTCGCTTGCGTGACGCCCGCCGCGAGGCGCGCGTTGCGAAGGTCACTGTTGAAGACAAGCGCGATCGCCTCCGCCTCTGCGAGCGAAAGTCCGTCGGTCGGGTCGAACGCGGCGCCACCGTCCTCCGTGCGCGCGTTCATCTCGATAAGGACAGATCCGTCGAGTGCCCGAAGGAGATACTCGCGCTGCGTGCGGTCGAGGTCGAGCGTGCTGCGCTCGTAGGACTTGCAGCCACTCGACGTGGCGATGATGACCGCGAAGAGCGCCGTCAACGGCGCGCGAAGGGTAGTTGGATGCATGAGGCTGCCTCAGTGAGGATCGAAACGGACACGTCGTATCGCACGAATGCGAGGCGTTCCGTTAGATCAGGAGGCAGTCGGTCTCAAGCGCACGCGCGCGGTCGCAGTCGGGCCAGACCCACGGAGCAGCAGGCGTCGCCTGGGCGTCGCTGTCGACGACGGGCTGCATCGCACAGACGACCAGCGCAGGCGCGAGCAGTCGCAGGTCGCAGAAGTGATCGTTCGAACGATCGCGCGTGCAGCCACCGTCGTCAGGAAGGGCAAGATGGAAGTGGCTCGAGCCCTCTGAGCAGCCGCCATCGCACGCATCTTCATGCGTGCAGCAGGAGTTCGCGCAGTCTTCTGGGCAGGCTGCATGATGATCCGAGCGGTGGCCGACGTGCTCGTCGAAGCGATCATCGAAGCGATCATCAACGTGATGGCCATCGTGATGGCCGACGTGATGGCCATCGTGGTGGCCACTGCAACCCAACCCGCCGTGATCGTGATGGTGGTAGCCGCCGCCCGCGAGCGCATGTCCGTCCGACTCCGCGTGCACATGCAACCCACAGCACGCGTCGAGCGCGATGCAGATCGCATGCCCCGGAGACATGCCGACAACCACCTGCGAAAGCAGGAGGAACGGCAGCATGAGGCGAAGCAAAGTGACGCGCATGACTTGAAACCAACATCCAATGTATCGCCCCAATTGTCCGGCAGGTCAAGCCGATGCCCTTCCAGAGGCCGGAATTCAAGGGTCCGGATACGATTGCGGCATGTTCACCTGCAACATTGACCAGCGCGGAAAGACCATTCGCTTGGTGATCGGGGCGTTTCTCGAGACCGTCGGCCTCCTTCTCGGTGCGCTCTGGTTCCTGAAATGGGGACCTTCGTGGCTCGTCTGGCCAGCGGCCGCCCTCTGGATCTCGGGCATGTTCGTGATCTTCGAGGCGCTGGTCGGCTGGTGCGCGGTCCGCGCGATGGGGTTCAAGACGCCGATTTGAGTGCGGAAACGTGACGCTGCGATGAGTACCGACGGGACGAAGTCCGATTCCGACAAGCCTCCGCAACCCTCGCCTCGCGAGGGTTTGCGGGCGGTGTGGCGGCTCGCGGGGCATGAGCGCTGGGCGTTCGTCGCGGCGATGACGGTACTCGTCGCATCGACCGCGTTCCTCTACGCGGCGCCGCTTGTCCCGAAGGCCGTGTTCGACCTCGTGCTCGACCCAGTGGCCGATCCTTCGGCCATCTCGCGCGCCATCATCGAGTGGCTCGGCGGCGTCGATCGCGTGCGCGATGCGCTGTGGCTTCCGGCCGTCGCGATGATCGCAATCGCAACGCTCTCGGGCATCGCGATCCATCTCAAGACGCGCTTCGCGACAGGCGCCGCCGAACGCGTGGCGCGCAAGACGCGC
>Ga0315904_10002428_pt1 | contig 28902 bp, 28 predicted proteins | sample LakEriMetagenome_6_FD_203529 | JGI IMG/M metagenome (GOLD analysis project Ga0315904, IMG submission 203529) | Freshwater fungal communities from buoy surface, Lake Erie, Ohio, United States - Buoy 12 MA120 | ecosystem: Environmental > Aquatic > Freshwater > Lake | place: USA: Lake Erie, Ohio...
TAACGCTAATGCTTCGTCGTATTGTCCACGTGCATAAATTCGAGCACTTAATTCATAATATGTGCTGGCACGTTCTTCGCCATCTACTTCAGGAATTCGATCCCAAAGCATTTCCTCGGTGATGAGTTCTTCCATGTCGTCATCTTCACTCACGAGTGTGACTCTATACGCTAACTCTTAGGGACGAGTGGGAATATCGATCTGTGGCACACGCCAATTCCCAATCTTTTCTCGCCCGGCTTGCTCAATAATTGCTGTGGTTACTTTTCGAATTTGTTGCACAGTCTTTGCATCAAAGCTGTGGCCCCACGGGCAGCGATTGGCCATTGCGCACACCCAGGCATTAGTGCCCAGGTTTAACACTCCTGCCCCGCTAGGTGCTGCGTAGTAGGTGCTCATCGCAACAAAGCCCTTCTCTGTGGGGCTAATAGTTGATCGTGCCAATACTTCAACGCCAGGACCTTTTGTTCCCATCGCCGTATCGGCTTCGTAGCCGTAAATTCCCTTAATTTTGCCGGCTTTACCGAGAGTATCAAAGGGCCAACTTTGTCCTGCCTGCACTTCTAAATCTTTTTTGATTCCAACTGCAAAAAACTGTGATCCCATAAACAAAGATTCCGGTTGATTAATGTCACGATAAGGAATTCTCTCATTCATTGTTCGGTCAATTAGAAATGTTTTTGCATACGCAGTATTGCCACCAAAGACTAATAAGTTCGTGCCCTCATTGATTTCTTTTTCAATCACATCACGCATCGCCTGAGTCCAATACTCGCTATGCCCACCCAGCACAATTGAGGCAGAGTTAATCTCAGGTGCCTTATCTAAATCGATATCCGTTAGATAATTGATATCTAAGTTGAGCTGTTCCATTAACTGAACAAGAGGTTGCTCCATATATCTAAATTGCCCAGAGCCATCACCGTCATAGGGACGATCAAGTGAAACCGAAATGGCTCTGGTTTCTCTCTGTCCATCAGCACCTTTATAGAGTGACTCTCCACCCCACTGGTTATATGCCTGCCACGTGAGAACCGAAGAAACAAAAGTCACATCACTTGGCACTTGTCCTGTAATAACAAGTGGGACAAATGTAGATCGATAACCTAGAGATTTTAATTTAACTAGGTACTGACCAGGTGGAGTCGATTGCGTTGCTGTAATTTGCTTTGCATTTTTAATTGTTGTGATTAAGCGAGCGCCAGCTCCTTTGTAATATCCAATGCGATAGAGCGAGACATCTACTGATCTAGCACCCATAATTTTCAAGGATGCACTCTGGCCACAACCAATGCTTGCCTGATCGAAATAACCTTCAACCCGTTTGACTTCTTTGCGCCGCGTGAAATCTGCGCTAAAGCGCATCACGACATCTGAATCCCAGTTTTTGTTTCCGGCCTTTGCATTCTCGGCCTTTACCCAACCGCTTTGCCAGTTACATTCTTGCGCCGGCGCAGAAACCGGTGCCATCAGCCCTAAGACTAAGAGAGAAACTAAGGCAAAGCGCATCCGCCAACCTTAAACTCGTTTCAAATGGACAGCCTCCCAAGCGTGACTTACGCTTTCTACCTGCAAACCATTCGCAACTAGGAGGCCTGGCCGTGAACGTCGTAGTTAAGCCTGCGCAGCGCGTCCCGCTTCGTCAGATGCTCACCCGTGATGAATGGCGCCGCATGGCTGCCATGTTTGGATTCATTCTTTTCCTCCACGTATCTGGTGCCATATTAATGTGGCAAGCCACCTCTGGAAATTATGAATTAAGTGACGGAACACTTTTCGGTTGGGGAACAGCAGCCCTTGCTTACACATTAGGTATGCGACATGCCTTTGATGCTGATCACATTAGCGCCATCGATAACACAACTCGTAAATTGATGTCAGAAGGAAAGCGCCCCTTAGCTGTGGGTTTCTTTTTCTCACTAGGTCACTCTTCAGTTGTTGCAGTACTTGCACTCCTGCTCACCTTCGGAATCAAGGCTTTGGGTTCACAACTTAAAGACGAAGACTCACAACTCCATCACTACACCAGCCTTATCGGACTAACTGTGAGTGGAACCTTTTTAATGCTGATTGCGATTCTTAATTTAATTATTTTGGTTTCAATCGTTGGTGTTTTTATTCAAATGCGAAAAGGCACCTACAACGAAGAAGAGTTAGAAAAACACTTGAATTCCCGTGGATTACTCATGCGCTTCTTTGGGCCAATTGCCCGTCGTATCGATACATCTTGGAAGATGTATCCACTAGGTATTCTCTTTGGTCTAGGTTTTGACACCGCAACAGAAATTGGATTATTAGTTCTTGCTGGAACATCAGTTATCGCTGGACTGCCTTGGTGGGCAGTTCTCTCCTTGCCTTTATTCTTTGCCGGTGGAATGAGTTTGCTCGACACTATTGATGGTTCATTTATGAACTTTGCTTATGGTTGGGCATTTTCAAAGCCAGTGCGCAAGGTTTACTACAACATCATCATCACTGGACTCTCCGTAGCAGTTGCATTATTTGTTGGTGGACTTGAGCTCTGCCAAGTATTTGCCCAACAGTTAAATCTCACTGGTGGCTTTTGGGATTATGCCTTGGCCTTTAATTTAAATAGTGCTGGGTACTTCATTGTGGGGGCATTTGTTGTGGTTTGGACCGTGGCTTTACTACTATGGAAATACGGCAAGATCGAAGAGCGCTGGCATAACAAGGCCCATGCAGCCCAATTAGCACGTGGTGAACAAAGTAATCACACTGCAGCTGGAATTGATCTAGGTCCTATTACGGATGGATTTAAGATCGATTAAAGATCTTTATGCGCTGCTGGCCAATAGCTGCGCCGAGTAAAACAATCAAAGCTCCGACTGGTTCGTTCCAAACAATAGATTCACCTAAGAAAATGATGCCAACGATTACGGCAACCACCGGCGTCACATAAGTAACAGTGCTTGCAATAGCACTACCTGCTGCTTCCATAATTCTAAAGTTCCATATATAGGCAAAACCACTTCCAAAGACTCCTAGCGCAATCATTGCTAAGACCGGGCCAGGACGATATTCATCTTTTGCAATTCCATCAATGAGATAGAAAGGAAGTAGCGTGAGAGCACCTGCAGAAACTTGTGCCGCTGCGATTGCTTCGGGTTGTAATTTGTGCGGCAAAACATATTTGCGTGAATAAGGAAATGAAACTCCATAGCAAGTAACTGCAAAGAGGAGAGCAACGACGGCAATGATTGGGTTGGCACCTAAGCCATTCCAGGCACCAAGAACCGTTAGAACGCCAACAAAACCGAGTAGTAGACCTACAACTTGGTAGTTCTTAGGTTTTTCTTCACGAAATGCGATCATGATTGCAAGCAAAGTCATTAATGGTGTGACGGCATTAATAATTCCAGCCAAAATAGAAGTGACTTTTGTTTCAGCAAAAGCAAAGAGAAATCCTGGAATTACATTTAATAGCAACGCCACAACCCATAAATGCAGCCACAACTTCTTATCTTTCGGAAGCTCAATTCCCTTATAGCGAGCCCAAAAAACTAAGGTGAGTGCGCCTAGGGAAACACGGCCAAAAGCCACGCCGATAGGGGTTAGGAACTCAAGACCCATTTTGATGAAGATAAATGAGCATCCCCAAACAATGCCCAAAGCGATATACACACCGATCCAACTTGAACTGTTTTTTTGAGTAGCCGAGTGTGAATGCACCGGGTAATGATGGCATAAGCATTGATAGCGGCTGCTTTAGCCGATGGTAAAGAGAAGGAATAATCCACGGTAGAATTAACCCGTTGATGCAACCGCATCAAAGAACTTCCCCCAAGTGCTGCACATGCAGCACTACATGCGAGTCTTATCACCACCCTGACGGCCATTGAGCGCCGATCACACCCGAGACGCGCTTGTCGTCTCGATTGGTATGTATTTCTATGTCATTAACACCTCGTACTTCAGCGCCCGGAAAAGCCCGTCGCGCAGCATCAGTTGGTAAGCCTAAGCGAGCGAAGAAAGCTGCATTTAAAGCAGCTGATCCAAAAGCTCGTCACACAACTGCACAAAAGAATGCACGTAAAAGCGCTGCAACTACTTCTAAAACAGGTAAGCCTGCTTCAACTCGTCGCTATTCAGATGTTGATTCATCAACACAATCAAAGAAGCAAGAGCGTTTAACTGATCGTTCAAAGCTTCGTGCAAAGCGCTTCCAAGAAAAGACTGCCTCAAAGCCACGTCCGATTGAAGCTCCTGAAGAGCGTGCAGCACGCATCGAACAATCACAGCGCCCAGAAAGTCGCGCTAAGAAGTTTGTTGCACAACGCGATGATCGCACCAAGCGTGCATTTGATAAGAAAAAAGAGTTTGTTAAGCCAGAAAATAAGAAGTCTGAATACAAGAAGCCAGAGTTCAAAAAGAGCGAATACAAGACATCAGATACTCGCCCAACCAATCGCCGTGATGCCGCCAAAGCAAAGGTTTCACGTAATGATGATGGTCGTCCAAACTTTGTTCCACGTAAGGTAGAAAAGTTTGATCCAACACGTCCAAAGAAACGCAGCGAAGCACCTGATACTCGCGCCGCTAACTTCCGTGCAGAGCGTCCAGTTCGTGATCGTCGTAATGATTCACCTGCTTATGCTCGTGATGATTTCAAGCGTTCATCAAAGACTCACACCAATGCTGCCATCGACTTTGGCGCTGACGATAACTACATTTCAACAAATTTAGCTGATGCCAACTTGGTTGATGCGACTCCACTAACTGAAATCACAACTACATTCAGCGACCTTGGAATTGCAGCGCCTTTGGTAAATGCCCTTGCAAAGCAGGGAATCATGCATCCATTCCCCATCCAAATTGCAACATTGCCAGATGCTTTAGCTGGCCATGACATCTTGGGCCGTGGACAAACTGGTTCAGGTAAGACTCTTGCTTTTGGTTTAGCACTTCTTAACAACCTCAACGGCAAGGTTGCAAAGCCACACAAGCCACTTGCTTTGGTATTAACACCAACGCGTGAGCTTGCTCAGCAAATTGATGAAGTATTGATGCCACTTGCTCGATCAATTGGTCACGAATCAGTTGTTGTTGCCGGTGGAATGTCATATGCAAAGCAGATCACTGCGATGCGCCGTGGCACAGCAATCTTGGTTGCAACTCCTGGACGTTTAATTGATCTTCTTAATAAGGGTGAAGTTCAACTCGATCACCTACAGATCACTGTTCTAGATGAAGCTGATCAGATGGCTGACATGGGCTTCTTGCCAGTAGTAAAAGAAATCTTGGATCAAGCAAAGCTCGATGGACAGCGTCTGTTGTTCTCAGCAACTCTTGATCGTGGTGTTGATTCTTTGGTTCGTCAGTACTTGAAGAACCCAAAGACTCACTCACTACAAAATGACCGTGCATCTGTTTCAACTATGGAGCACTTCGTTCTTGTTATGAACCCAGGCGATAAAGATGACATCACAAGCCAAATCGCTGCTCGTAACGGTAAGACGATTATGTTCGTCAAAACTCAACGCGGCGCTGATCGCTTAGCTGACAAACTTGCACATGCAGGTGTTGCAGTTGGTGCTTTGCACGGTGGTAAGTCACAAGCCGTTCGTACTCGCACACTTGCACTCTTCAAGGACTCAGCTAATGCAGCACTTGTAGCAACAGATGTTGCTGCACGTGGTATCCACGTTGATGGAATCTCACTTGTTGTGCACGTTGATGCACCTACAGATCACAAGGATTATCTACACCGCGCAGGCCGAACAGCCCGTGCTGGTGAAGCTGGAACTGTTGTAACAATTGCTACAACTAAGCAGCAGAAATCAATTGGTGGACTTACTTCACGTGCTGGTGTCACTCCAAAATTTGTTGGCGTTACTCCACTAAGCACTGAGTTAATGAAGATCACCGGGGCACAGGAGCCTTCCGGTGTCCCTTACATCCAGCCAATCGTTGAAAAGTCAGTACGCAGTGGTGGCAATAAGCGCCCTCGTCCGAACTCAAGTCAGCGTCGCCGCCGTCCTCGTTAACTAGAAATTCTCGATAGGGTTTGCGCCATGACAATCGCGAACCCATTTGCCCAAAGAAGCGCCCTTGATTATGAACTGCCACCTTTTGCACTCATAAAAGAAGAGCACTACCTCCCTGCTTTCTATGAAGGCTGCACACAACAATTAGCAGAAGTTCAGGCGATCCTGGACACACCTGGTGCTGCTACTTTTGAGAACACGATTGTTGCTTTGGAAAAAAGTGGGCAAATGCTAATGCGCACGCTTTTAGTTTTTTTTAACAAATCATCGAGTGATACCAACGATGCAATGGATAAAATTGAAGAAGAGATGGCACCCAAGCTTGCCGCTCATCAGGATGCAATTAATCTAAATCCCGCTCTCTATGCCCGCATCAAATCTCTATATGACAACCGTGAATCTATCGGCCTAAACACTGAAGATGCTTGGCTACTTGAGCGCTACTACAAAGATCTCATCCACGCTGGAGCACATCTATCGGAATCACAACGCGATCGCCTAAAAGAGCTCAATGAAGAACTCTCAAAGCTTGAAACGCAGTTCTCTAAAAATGTTTTAGCTGACACAAATGACTTAGCTGTTTTAGTTGACACTATCGATGAGCTTGATGGTTTAAGTGAGAATGAAATCGCATCAGCTGCAGCTGCTGCAAAAGATCGTGGCCATGAAGGTAAGTGGCTTATTGGAATGGTTAATTTTTCTGGAAACCCAGTCTTGGATTCCCTTACTAACAGGGCCCTTCGCAAGAAAATCATGCAGGATTCTCTTCTAAAGGGTAATCGCGCAAATGAAAATGACAACAAGCCTGTCATTCTAAAAGTAGTAAAGCTACGTGCAGAACGTGCCAAGCTGTTTGGTAAAAATACACATGCTGAGCATGTAATCGCCGTGCAAACTGCAGAGCATCCAGACAACGTCCATGCCATGCTTCGAAAGATCGCACCTGCTGCTGTGCGAAATGCCAAGGCAGAAGCACAAGACCTCAAAAAATCTGCAGGCACTGAGATTGAAAGTTGGGACTGGGGCTTTTATACAGAACAAGTTCGCCTTGAAAAATACAATATTGACACCAGCAAGATGCGTCCTTACTTTGAACTGGAATCAGTACTAGCCAATGGAATCTTCTTTGCAGCAAACAAACTCTTTGGTATCACTTTTAAAGAGCGTCCTGATTTAGTTACTTATCACCCAGAGGCACGTGCATTTGAAGTATTCAATGAAGATGGCTCAAAGCTAGGACTCTTCATCGGCGACTTCTACACACGTGATTCAAAGCGTGGTGGTGCTTGGATGAATAATTTGGTTGATCAGAACTTCCTTTTCAATCAACTTCCTGTGGTGGTTAACAACCTCAATATTCCAAAGCCTCCAGCTGGAAAACCAACGTTGCTGACTTTCTCTGAAACAACAACCCTGTTCCATGAGTTCGGTCATGCTTTGCATGGTCTTCTCTCACAAGTTAAGTACCCACGTGTTTCAGGAACAAGTGTTCAGCGTGACTTTGTTGAATTCCCATCCCAAGTTAACGAGATGTGGATTTTGTGGCCTGAAGTTGTTGAGAACTATGCACGTCACTTTGAAACAGGCGAGAAATTGCCACAAGAGTGGATTGACAACCTCGATGCTGCATCAACTTTTAACGAAGGGCATGCAACAACAAGTTACTTAGCTGCAGCTATTTTAGATCTTGCCTGGCACTCATTAGATAGTGAAGAGGCGGCAAAAGTTACTGATGTAGAGGCTTTTGAAGCCCAAGCAATTAAGGACTATGGCCTTGATTTTGCGCCGGTTCCAACTCGTTACCGTTCCACCTATTTCTCACACATCTTTGCTGGCGGATATTCAGCTGGCTACTACGGCTACATCTGGTCAGAAGTACTAGATGCTGACACCGTAGATTGGTTTAAAGAAAACGGTGGATTACAACGTAAGAACGGTGAGCACTTTAGAAACACATTGCTTGGACGTGGTGGATCTATTGACTCAATGCAGATGTTCCGTAATTTCCGCGGGCGTGATTCAAAGATCGAGCCGCTGTTGAAGCGTCGTGGTTTGCTGTAGTTCTAGATACTTCTTTTCTAGAGCTGCAACATCACCGGTAATAAGTAAACGTTTGTCTCGACCTAATTCGCCATAAACAATGGTGAAATCGCGAGCGCGACAATCAAAAGCTTTCGCTAACTCTTTTACTACTGCCTCATTGGCTTTGCCATCAACTGCAGGTGCTTGCACTGCAACAACTAAACGTGGAGGGTCACCAACGGTTCCACCAACTTTATTTCGTGAAGAATTTGGACGAACTCTAATTTCAATTAAGAGTTGATCTGACACTTAGCCAGCAGAGCCAGAGCCTGACGGACCGGCCTTGCGCTGTACCTGTGGAGCTCCTCCACTGCGTTGTCCGCCGCGAATCTTTGATCCAGTTTCAGCATGTGTCTGAGTACCTGGTGCACCTGGTTTGTTTTTCTTTGCTTCAAGGGCAGCAAGCATTCTTGCTTTCATGTCATCATTCTTCTCGCTCATGAGACAACCTTACTAGTTAACTTGAACTCTCTTTGTACTCACGCAGACGCTCAAGAACTTCAGATTCACGGTATCGACGATGCCCACCAAGGGTGCGAATTGCTGTTAACTTGCCGGCCTTTGCCCATCTGGTCACAGTCTTTGGATTAACGTGAAAACGGGCTGCGACCTCTTTAGGAGTCAGGAGAACTTCAGCATCAGGCAAACGTGCCATTGTGATCTCCTTAAGAGCTAGTGGGTATGTCCGAATTGCTCCGTATTGTGGTGAAGTATTGCGATTAAGCCGTTGGGATGCAATATGTCAAAGATGAATTAATTGGCTGATTCAAGGGCTTGAACCCTGCGCCAGCGCGACATCAATCGTTCATAGCCCTGTCCGGCCATTGAGCCATCGGCTGCAGCAAGACCAGAAAGGGAGTGCAGGACATCTTCAATAGATGTATCAGAGAGCAAACCATCTTCATTGTTATCTCGCAGCGCTTTATTTAAATACTGTGCAAGACCGCCGTAATCTAATTCAACATATGACTTTGAATGAAACATTTCTAACCAAGCTAGCAAATTCTCTAGATCCTGTTCAACAGGACCTTCACCGAAAGCATTAACAACGGTGGTGTGTGCAACCTCTGCACGGGCTTTTGCATTTGCAATAGTTGCACGCGCAATTGTGAAAAGACCATCCTTATTCTCTCCACGGGTTCGCTCTTCTGGCATAAACAGTAGGAACCAGCGAGGTGGAATAACCCACGTCTCATTTAAAATATGTGGAACTTTATCTTCTAATAAATCAACCCCGGCTGTAATGACATCTTCCATTGCAGGTGAAACAAAATATGGAACGACACTACTTGGTAGTGAATCTTTAAAGTTATCTAGCGCTGCCCAGCAACGTGTTGCAGTCGACCACGGTGCGACATAGCGTTCGCCTTCAATATCTAAAATATGAACACCGTCTGGGCGACCAGCAGGTGATTCAGGAACTACAGTGCGATGCAGAGCAAAGGCTTCTTCGTTTACATAACTCTGTTCACTGATATCAATTGATTGCCAACGCAAACGGTCGGCAGGTTCAAATGCAGAAAGAGGTTCGTAAACTCTCAGGGATGCTACGTACGGTGTAGGTCTCACGCACGTGGAATGTAATTGCCTTCAGCAAAGGGATCATCGTCATCCCGATTACGTGAAGGTTCAACGTCGCCATGAAGTTCTTTCGCAAGACGATCTAAATCCATATCTTGTGAGTTATATTTCAAATCACGTGCAACTTTGGTTTGTTTTGCTTTGGCTCGGCCGCGACCCATATGCGAGCTCCTTAACTAAGTACGTGTTCGTCAGAGGCGTAGGTTATCGCGCTCTGTAGGTGCCTTCCAAAGTTGAGCGTGCTTGGGAGGGCTCCCGCTCCTCTACAACGCCTGCGACCCATGCTTTCATTCCCCGGGCAGCTAGGGACCGAAGGGCTAAATCGGCTGAATCAGGCGAAACAATCGCACTCATTCCGATGCCACAGTTCCATGTTCGTTCCATGTCTGCCTGGGGCACGCTGCCAACTTTAGATAAATACTCCATCTCAACTGGAATCGACCAAGTCGAGCGATCATAAATTGCAATCAAGTGTTCTGGAATAACGCGAGCAGTATTTTCTGCAATTCCACCACCTGTAATATGTGAAAATCCGCGCAGCTTTCCTTGCATAGATCTAATCAGTGCCAAACAATCCAATGCATAGATTTCAGTTGGTGTTAAAAAGACTTCCCCAGATGTTTTGCCGTATTCACTGACGTGGGCATCAAGTGAGAGCTTGGCAGTCTTAATAATGTGTCGCACTAATGAAAAGCCATTAGCGTGGAACCCACTTGATGGCATTGCGATTAATATATCACCCTTTTGAACAAGGTGTGCACCAAGCTGTAGATCTGCATCAACAACTCCTGTTGCAGCACCGGCAACATCAAACTCATCATCAGCTAGTAACCCTGGGTGTTCAGCAGTCTCTCCCCCAATTAATGCTGTGCCTGCTTTTTCACAACCACGTGCAATTCCAGAAACAATCTCAGCAATGCGCTCTGGGATAACTTTTCCAACTGCGATGTAGTCAGTCATAAATAACGGTTCTGCTCCACACACAACTAAGTCATCAACAACCATCGCAACAAGATCTTCACCAATGGTGTCGTACTTACCAATAGCGCGTGCAATTTCAGTCTTCGTTCCCACACCATCAGTTGATGTTGCCAGCAAAGGCTTCTTCATATTCTTCAGCGCACTTGCATCAAATAAACCTGCAAAGCCGCCAATCCCACCCATTACTTCTGCACGTGAAGCTTTGGCAATGGAAGCCTTCATCAATTCAACGGCGCGATCTCCTGCATCGATATCAACGCCAGCATCTTTGTATGTACTCATTTAATGGCCATGTACTTCTGTGATTTCAAGACGCATCTTGCCTTCAGACATATCGGCAGGAATACGGATTGGGTATTGGCCCGTAAAGCACGCCCCGCATAGCTTATTTTCTTCCACCTGAGTGGATTCAATGAGACCTTCAAGTGAGACATAGCCCAGCGAATCTGCACCAATAGAGCGTCTAATCTCTTCAACTTCTAGACCGCTGGCCACTAATTCAGCGCGAGTAGCAAAATCAATTCCATAGAAACATGGCCATTTAACTGGTGGTGAAGAGATTCGAACGTGAATCTCACGTGCTCCGGCTTCGCGCAGCATGCGCACGATTGCGCGTTGGGTATTTCCGCGCACAATAGAGTCATCGACAACCACAATGCGCTTGCCTTCAATAATTTCACGCAGTGGATTGAGCTTTAAGCGAATACCTAATTGGCGAATAGTTTGTGAAGGTTGGATAAAGGTGCGGCCAACATATGAATTTTTTACTAATCCCATTCCAAAAGGAATTCCTGAACCCTTTGCATATCCAATTGCTGCTGGTGTTCCTGATTCAGGAACTGGAATGACAAGATCTGCCTCTACGGGTGCTTCTTTTGCTAAGCGCTCACCAATGCGAACTCGCGTTGCATGAATTCCCTGTCCTGCAATTGTTGTGTCAGGTCGAGCTAGATAAACATATTCAAATAAACAACCCTTAGGTTCTGCAGGCGCCCATCGTTCTGAACGAACTCCAGTTTCATCAATTGCAACAAATTCTCCTGGTTCAATCTCTCGAACAAAAGCTGCGCCAACTATGTCTAAGGCTGCAGATTCAGATGCGACTACCCAACCATTTTCTAACTTACCTAGTACTAATGGGCGAACACCATGGCGATCACGGGCTGCATATAGCGTGTGCTCATCCATAAACACTAAAGAAAAAGCACCCTCTAGTTGTGGCAGAACTGACATCGCACTTGCTTCAACATTTTTCTCGTTTTGCAACGAGATTAGTGCGGTCATAATTTCAGTATCTGTCGTGGCTCCGCGCTCACGGCCATTGTTTGGCTCAAGCTTTTGCACTAATTCGGCTAAATCGCCGGTATTAGTCAGGTTTCCGTTGTGGGCTAAAGCCAGTGTGCCGTACTTAGTTGGGCGAAGGGTTGGTTGGGCATTGACCCAAGTACTTGATCCAGTGGTGCTGTATCGGCAGTGACCAATTGCTAAATCTCCAGGAAGAGTAGCTAGATCACTTTCAGTAAAGACTTGAGATACTAATCCCATATCTTTATAGACAAGAATTCTGCTTCCATCACTTGTTGCAATTCCAGCAGATTCGGTTCCGCGGTGTTGCAAGGCATAGAGACCATAGAAAGTTAGCTTTGCAACTTCTTCACCCGGTGCCCACACACCAAAAACTCCACAAGCATCTTGTGGGCCTTTATCTTCGCCCAAGACGTTGTGATTGAGTAATCCATCTGGGCGTCTCATGATTGAATCCTAAGTGGTAAATACTCTGAAAGATCTGCACGGACTCCTGAAGCGATGATGTCGCCATTATTTAGCGCATCGGCCCAATTGATTTCACCTTTTGCTAACGCCAACCACGTTGGGGCGTTCATCTCAATAACATTTGCTGGAGTTCCACGGGTATGAGTTGGTCCATCACCACATTGCACTGCCGCATATGGTGGAACTCGAACTTCAATTGCACGACCAGGGGCCTTGGCAGTCAACAGCGCAAGTGTGCTCTTTACTTCTTCTAGGACTCCTTGATCGCGCATATCTATTATCCAAACAACCGTGGGAATGTCGAAGTGTGTTCTGTGCGAAGTTCATCTAATGAAATGACAGAGTCATTGATAGTCAGTGAATCCCCACCAGTAGTGCCTAGCTTTGAAATTGCTATCGAGTACTTGGTAGCTAGTGCTTGTAGTTGAGAAGCTTTACTTGTATCTATTGCAACGATTACTCGTCCTGGAGTTTCACTTAAGAGATCAACGGCTGGATTTGAAAGCGAGATAGTGGCACCAACGTTGTGGCGCAAAACCATTTCAGTTAATCCGGCCGATAGTCCGCCTTGGCTCAAATCATGAGCAGCGCTAAAGAAAGCATTCCCCTCTAGAAGCAGCTCAATAAGGCGCATTTCACGGGCTAAATCAGCATCTGGTGACTGCCCAACTCGCTGACCATGCAAGAAAGCCCATTCACTTCCCGCTAGATCTTCTTTTGTCTCTCCCAGCAAGAATAGTTCCAAGCCGCTTGTCTTATAACTCATCGGTGTTCGCTTGCGAACATCTTGAATTACTCCCAGCACACCAATAACTGGTGTTGGCAAGATAGCAACTGCGCCGGTCTGGTTGTAGAAAGAAACGTTGCCACCTGTAACAGGCAAACCCATCTCTAAACAGCCATCGGCTAAACCGCGAACAGATTCAGCAAACTGCCACATCACTCCTGGATCTTCAGGAGATCCAAAGTTAAGACAGTTAGTAACTGCAAGTGGTCTAGCACCGGCAGTTGCAATATTTCGTGCAGCTTCGGCTAGCGCAAGCTTTGCACCTTGATAAGGATTTAAATACGACCAGTTCGCATTTGCATCCGTTGAAATTGCAACTCCGAGATGCGTGCTCTCATCAAGTCGAACCATTCCTGAATCATCAGGTTGAGCTTGAATAGTATTTCCTTGAACATATTTATCGTATTGAGCAGTAACCCAGGATTTATCTGCCAAGTTAGGCGCTCCTGCTAGTTTGAGAACTGCAGCTTTTATTTCAGCTGCTCCACTTGGCATAGGAACATTTACTTTTTGTGAATTCACTTGATCGATGTATGCAGGCTGTGCAAGAGGGCGGTTATAAACCGGACCTTCATGGGCAACCGTGCGCGGTGGAACATTGACGATTACTTCACCATTCCACGTGATTTCTAATCTATCCCCATCAGTTACTTCACCAATGACAGTTACTGTGACATCCCACTTCTTACAGATTTCTAAGAATCGATTGATCTTGCTGGGTTCAACAATGGCACACATGCGCTCTTGTGACTCTGACATCAAAATCTCTTCAGGAGAAAGGGATGGATCGCGCAAAGGAACCTTGTCCAGGGCAACTTTCATACCCCCGCTGCCACCTGAGGCTAATTCACTCGTTGCACACGATAAGCCTGCTCCGCCAAGGTCTTGGATGCCAAGCACTAAGTCTTCTGCAAAGATTTCAAGGGAGCATTCAATTAAAACCTTTTCAACAAATGGATCGCCCACTTGAACACTTGGACGCTTGGTTGAACCACCAGCACCAAAGGTTTCAGAGGCAAGAACTGAAACGCCACCAATTCCATCTCCGCCCGTCTTGGCGCCATAGAGAACAACAAGATTTCCAGCACCGGCAGCTTTCGCTAATTTAATATCACTGTGCTTCATCACGCCGACACATAAGGCGTTAACTAGCGGATTACCAATATAAGTCTCATCGAAGACAACTTCGCCACCAATATTTGGTAGTCCTAAGCAGTTTCCATATCCACCAACACCAGCAACGATGCCTGGAAGAACTCTGCGAGTATCTGCAGCATCTGCTGGACCAAATCGCAAAGGATCCATCACTGCAATTGGTCGTGCACCCATTGTCAAAATATCTCTAACAATTCCACCAACACCAGTTGCTGCGCCTTGATACGGCTCGATGAATGAAGGGTGGTTGTGGGATTCAATTTTGAAAGTAACTGCATAACCTTGACCAACATCAACAACGCCAGCATTTTCACCAATACCAACTAACAATGCATCAGACTTTGGTGCTTTTTCTCCAAACTGCTTCAAATGCACTTTTGATGACTTATATGAACAGTGCTCTGACCACATCACTGAATACATTGCCAATTCAGATGATGTGGGGCGACGACCTAAGATTTCTTTGATACGTGCATACTCATCAGGTTTCAACCCAAGTTCAGCAAATGGTTGGACTGTATCTGGAGTTGATTGGGCAATTACAACAGTATCTAGAGCCATTACTTCACCATCGCATTAAGGATTGAAGTGAAGAAACCAAGGCCTAGAGCAGACGGCCCAGTTAGCTCGTCAATTGCATGCTCTGGGTGAGGCATAAGCCCCACAACGTTTCCACGTGCATTAGTGATTCCTGCGATCAAATTCCTTGACCCGTTAGGGTTTTGACCCACATATCTGGCAATGACTCTTCCTTCACCCTCTAGTTCAGCAAGGGTTTTATCATCACATTGGAATGATCCCTCACCGTTTTTAAGTGGAATAACAATCTTCTCGCCAGTTTTATAAGAAGAAGTCCAAGGCGTTGAATTATTCACTATTTCTATCTCTTGATCTCTGCAGAGAAAGTGGAGATCTGAGTTGCGTGTAAGCGCACCTGGAAGCAAATGTGATTCACAAAGAACTTGGAAGCCATTACAAATTCCCAAAACAGGCATTCCTTTACCTGCAGCTTCAATTACTAACTGCATTACCGGAGCAAAACGAGAAATTGCACCGCAGCGCAGATAGTCACCGTATGAAAATCCACCGGGCAAAATAACTGCATCCACGCTCTTTAAATCAGCATCTGCATGCCAGAGTGATACTGCTTCTGCCCCTCCGGCAACAACAGCCCGTGCAGCATCTCGATCATCGAGTGTGCCCGGAAAAGTTATGACTCCAACGCGCATTACTTTTCAACTCTCACAACATAGTTTTCAATAACTGGATTAGAAAGTAAAACTTCAGCAGCTTTTTCAACTTCAGCTAACTGAGCAGCCGTTGGCTCACCTTCAACTTCAATTTCAAATCGCTTTCCTTGGCGCACTGATTTAGCAAAGGAGAATCCAAGGCGAGGTAGCGCAGATGCAACAGCGTTACCTTGTGGGTCAAGAATCTCTGGCTTCAACATCACATCAACCACGATCTTTGCCATTGTCATATTCTCCCTTAGTTAGAACTTGCTGCCAGTTAAACGGTAAAAAGCTTCTTCATAACGCTCTGAGGTTTTTTCTACGATCTCTGTTGGTAGCTCGGGTGGTGGGCTATTTCTATCCCATCCGCTGGCTACGAGGTAGTCACGTAAAAACTGCTTATCAAATGAGGGCTGTGTGCCACCTGGCACCCATGTGGATTGATCCCAAAACCTAGATGAATCAGGGGTTAGAGCCTCATCGCCCAAGACAATTGCCCCAGCTGAATTTCGTCCAAATTCGAATTTAGTGTCAGCCAAAATAATGCCGCGGCTCTTGGCAAAATCTGCTGCAGTGTCATAAAGCTTTAAAGTTAAATCGCGCAGCTCGGCTGCATCCTTGGCACCAACAATCTTTGATGCCGCCTCAAAATCAATGTTTATGTCGTGATCACCAATTTCTGCCTTTGTCGCTGGTGTGAAAATACTTGCAGGAAGCTCTGATCCATCTAGTAATCCTGCGGGAAGAGTATTTCCACACACCGAACTATTTTCCTTGTATTCACTCCAACCGCTTCCAGTTAAATACCCACGTGCAACACATTCAATTGCAAACATTTCTAGTGGTTGAACAATAATTGCGCGATCTTCCACAATTTCTGGAACATCAGTTGACACAACATGGTTCGGAATTATGTCTTCTAGTAAATCAAACCAAAATAAAGATAGTTGCGTGAGTACTGCGCCCTTACCTGGAATCTCTGTCGGCATTACCCAGTCATATGCAGAGATGCGATCAGATGCAACAAGTAAGATATTTCCTAAATCATTTGTATAAAGGTCACGTACTTTTCCGGTGCGCAGGTGTGTCCACCCAGGTATTGAAGGCGCTGGCGGTGGACCAGCTAAGCCGAAGCCGCTCACCTAATAGAGCCGGGCTTGTACTGCACTGCGGCAGGGTGCGCGGAAGTAATCGCGCCAATGCGACCAACAACTCGAGCAACTTGTTGGCGAGCTTCGCCAGTAAATTCAAGTGGGGTGCTTATTAATACATCTAATGCCGCGCGATCAAGTGGTAAACGATTATCTGCAGCTAAATCATCAAGGAGTGAGTTCTTCTTGCCTTCGCGCATTCCGAGCGCGGCCTTAACTGCATGTTCCTTAATAACTTCATGGGCAACTTCGCGACCAACGCCGGCCTTAACTGCTGCCATCAAAATCTTTGTTGTGGCCAAGAAAGGCAGATAACGCTCTAATTCAGCAGCAATAACGGCTGGGAATGCACCGAACTCATCTAGAACTGTGAGCATCGTTTCTAGAAGGCCATCAATTGCATAGAAAGCATCAGGCATTGCAACACGGCGTACTACAGAACAAGAAACATCGCCTTCATTCCATTGATCTCCAGCTAGTTCGCTGACCATTGATGCATATCCGCGAAGCACAACGGCTAAACCATTAACTCGCTCGCACGAGCGTGTGTTCATCTTGTGCGGCATTGCGCTGCTTCCAACTTGGCCGGCCTTGAAACCTTCAGTGACAAGTTCAGCGCCTGCCATCAAGCGAATTGATGTGGCAAGAGATGAAGGAGATGATGCAAGCTGAACAAGAGTTGTCACAACATCATAATCAAAGGAGCGAGGATAGATCTGACCGGTTGAATCTAGAACACGGTTAAAGCCCAGCTCTTTTGCAATTGTGCTTTCTAATTTTGCATGAGCATCTGTTGAACCAAGTAAGTCAATTGAATCTTGCGCAGTTCCAACTGGTCCCTTTATGCCGCGCATTGGGTAGCGATCTTGCAAAGCAGTCAAGCGCTCATAAGCAAAAAGTAATTCTTCTGCAGCTGAAGCAAATCTTTTTCCAAGAGTTGTGATCTGCGCTGGAACATTATGTGAACGTCCTGCAACTGGTTGGTCTGCATATTGTGTTGCGCGCTCTGCTAATCGTGCAAGCACAGTGACAACTTTGTCATGAACAACATCAAGAGCATTGCGGATTTGTAGCGCTTCAATGTTTTCAGTTAAATCTCGGCTAGTCATACCTGCATGGATTGCTTCATGGCCAGCCAAAGCATTGAACTCTTCAATGCGGGCTTTCACATCGTGACGCGTCTTCTTTTCACGGGCATCAATAGAAGCTAAATCCACCCGTGTAATTACCTTCTCGTAATCTGTAATTACATCCTTGGAGATTGCGTGACCTAAAGTTGATTGAGCTCGCATTACTGCGATCCAGAGCTTTCTCTCAGCGATGATTTTTGCTTCAGGTGCGAAGATTTCACGCATCGCAACTGATGCATAACGGCTAGCGAGAAGGCTCACGCCCGAATTATCCTTCATTTAATTGCCCTTCTCTGCCACCGACGCATTGAGCGCGATATCGGTGCGATAGAAGGATCCATCAAGTGAGATGTGGCTGATTGCCCGGTAAGCACGATCGCGAGCTTCAGTTAAGTCACTGCCCGTGCCGGTAACAGTGAGAACTCGACCGCCTGATGAAATTAAGCCTTTTTCACTATCAGTTGTGCCTGCATGAAAAATTGAAACCTTTTCAATCGTTGGAAATTCTCCAATTACTCCACCTACTGCAGGAGATGCTGGATATCCATCGCTAGCTAATACAACAGTTACGGCAGATTCATCACTCCACTGCAAAGCAACGCCTTCTAGATTTCTCGTTGCTGCTTTATAGAGAAGTTGAGCCAATGGGGTTTTCAAAAGTGGAATTAACACTTGAGTTTCTGGATCACCAAAGCGCGCGTTAAATTCAATGACGCGAGTTCCATGATCAGTTAATGAAAGGCCTGCATAGAGTAAACCAACAAATGGTGTGCCACGTGCTGCCATTTCAGCAATCATGGGTGCAAGAACTTTCTTGTGTGTATCTTCAATAATGTCTGATGGCGCCCAAGGAAGTGGTGAGTACGCACCCATTCCCCCAGTATTTGGTCCCTGATCGCCGTTGAGTGCGCGTTTAAAATCTTGTGCTGGTTGCATTGGGATAACTGTTTTGCCATCGCTTATTCCAAAGAGTGAAACTTCTGGACCATCTAAGAACTCTTCAATAACTACTCGCTTGCAAGATAATGCATGATCTAAGGCTTCTTGGCGATCTCTTGTCACAACAACACCTTTACCTGCAGCTAAACCATCATCTTTAACTACATATGGCGCACCAAAGGTATCGAGTGCCTTTTCAATCTCTGCTTGGGTTGTGCAAGTAAAACTATGGGCAGTTGGCACACCAGCATCTGCCATAACTTCTTTTGCAAAGTTTTTAGAGCCTTCCAATTGAGCCGCGGCCTTAGATGGGCCAAAGACAGATATTCCAGCGGCCCGCAGCAGATCTGCGGCGCCATTTACTAAGGGAACCTCAGGGCCAATAACTACTAATTCGACATCAAGTTTTTGTGCCAAATCTAGAATCGCTTGGTTATCACTTATTACTAATGGATGACATGTTGCAAACTGTGCAATCCCTGGATTACCTGGTGCAACATGTAGTTCTGTGCACTCTGGATCTGCGTGTAGTCCTAGTCCTAAGGCGTGTTCGCGACCGCCGCTTCCGACTAGGAGGATTTTCATTTCTTAGATGAAATCCTTTACGACAATTGTTTCATCGCGCCCGGGTCCTACTCCGATGGCACTCATCGGTGCTCCCGAGATTTTCTCCAAGAATGCAACGTAGTTTTGCGCAGCTTGTGGAAGATCACTGAGTTTGCGAGCACCAGTAATGTCTTCACTCCAACCTGGCATGTATTCGTAAATTGGCTTTGCATGGTGGAAATCTGTTTGAGATGCTGGAAGTTCTTCCACGCGCTTTCCATCGATTTCATAAGCAACGCATACTGGAATCTTTTCCCAACCAGTTAAAACATCTAACTTAGTTAAGAAGAAATCTGTTAAACCATTAACGCGCACTGCATAACGGGCAATCGGTGCATCAAACCAACCGCAACGGCGAGCACGGCCGGTAGTAACACCAACTTCTCCACCAATGCGACGAAGAGCTTCCCCATCTTCATCAAAGAGCTCAGTTGGGAATGGACCACTACCAACGCGAGTTGTGTAGGCCTTAATGATTCCAATGACGCGATCAATCTTTGTTGGTCCAATTCCAGAGCCAGTACATGCACCACCAGCAGTTGGATTACTTGATGTTACGAATGGATAAGTGCCGTGATCAACATCTAGCAAGGTGCCCTGGGAACCCTCTAAAAGCACGCGCTTTCCAGCCTTTAACGCCTCATTGAGAATTAAAACAGTGTCGGCAACATATGGGCGAAGAATCTCGGCATAAGCCAAATATTCTTCAAGAACTTCATCTACTTCAATGTTCTTGCGGTTGAAAACCTTAATCAGAACTTGGTTCTTATCGCGCAACGCACTTTCAATCTTTTGACGCAAGATGGATGGATCAAAGAGATCTTGAACGCGAATTCCGATGCGGTTGATCTTGTCGGCATAAGCCGGACCAATTCCACGACCAGTTGTTCCAATCTTTGATTTACCTAAGAAGCGCTCTGAAACTTTATCGATGGTGCGGTGATAAGGAGTAATCAAGTGCGCATTAGTTGAAATTAATAACTTGCTGCAATCAATACCGCGCTCAGTTAATCCGGCGATTTCTTGAAGTAGAACACCTGGATCAATAACTACACCGTTACCAATTACCGGAATTACATTCGGTGAAAGAATTCCTGAAGGTAATAAGTGAAGTGCATACTTTTGATCGCCAATTACAACTGTGTGGCCTGCGTTGTTTCCACCTTGGTAGCGAACAACATAATCAACGCGATCTCCGAGTAAATCGGTAGCTTTACCCTTGCCTTCGTCGCCCCATTGAGCTCCAAGCAAAACAAGTGCTGGCATTGGTAAAGCCTCTCCGATTACGTAGTGGTATTACTTAAGTGATGAAGTTCCTGTTGAGCGAAGATCTTCGCACGCATGTGCAACACGAGCAGCCATGCCAGCTTCAGCGGCCTTACCCCACGCACGTGGGTCATAAGCCTTCTTGTTACCAACTTCGCCGTCAATCTTTAACACACCGTCGTAGTTCTTAAGCATGTGATCAACAACTGGGCGAGTAAATGCGTATTGAGTATCTGTATCAACATTCATCTTAATAACGCCGTAATCAAGGGATTCGCGGATCTCTGAAAGAAGTGAGCCAGAACCACCGTGGAAAACCAAGTCCATTGGCTTACTTCCAGCGGCAAGACCTAGTTTCTTTGAAACTGCCTCTTGAAGAGTTGCCAGAATCTTTGGTTGCAAAACCACGTTTCCTGGCTTGTAAACACCGTGAACATTTCCAAATGTTGCTGCTACTAAGTAGCGAGCATTGACATCTGTTCCAAGTGTTTCAACTGTTAGTAGTGCATCTTCAGGAGTTGAGTAGAGCTTGGCATCATGTTTTGCTTCAATGCCATCTTCTTCTCCGCCAACAACACCGATTTCAATTTCAAGAATTGTCTTTGCAGCAACAGACATCGTCAACATTTCTTTAGCAATGCGCATGTTTTCTTTCATATCAACTGCAGAGCCATCCCACATGTGCGAGTTAAACAGTGGAGCCTTGCCTGACTTAAGACGATCTGCACCAAATGCTAGAAGTGGACGCATGAAGCCATCAAGCTTTTCTGCTGGGCAGTGATCTGTGTGAATACCAATGTTTACTTTGTAGTTCTTTGCAACAACATGTGCGAACTCGGCAAGTGCAACTGCGCCATCAACCATGTTCTTAACTGTTGAACCTGAAGCGTATTCAGCCCCGCCCCAAGAAAATTGAATGATTCCATCTGACTCTGCTTCGGCGAAACCACGAATAGCAGCGATGAGTGTTTGTGATGATGAAACGTTAATTGCTGGGTATGCAAAAGCGCCTTTCTTGGCGCGATCCAACATATCTGCATAAATTTCTGGGGTTGCAATTGGCACGATGACTCCTAGTTACTTGGTGTAATCCCTATAAGCGAGTGCATCTTTGAACCGTCTAGAGGCTTACGGCCAATCCTCTCACTTTGGCCCGAATCCCACAAAAGAGGCGCGAAAAAGCCCCTGGCTCGGGTGGACCAGGGGCTTAGTTCATTGACCTACCTAGATGTAGGTCTTAAAGACCGAGCCCGCAAAACGGAACAGGGCTGAGACCAATGTGGCATTGCCGAAGAACTTAAATATCAACAAGAAGATTGACGTTATTCCCATGTGTGAGACCTCCTTTCGTGTTTGGCATTCTCGATGCCCCAAAACTGTGAGAACTACCCCAACCAAAACTCTGTTGATAACTGGCTATGAAAGGTAATCTCTCTATTTATGAGCCAAGACCATGAGTCCTTAGAAAACTTATTGAGCGAAGATCGCACATTTCCTGCGAGTGCCCAGTTTGCTGCAGCTGCAAATGCGCAGCCTGATCTTTATGCTCGTGCTGAAAAAGATCGTCTAGCTTTTTGGGATGAACAAGCAAAGTCATTGCAGTGGGATACGCCTTGGAATAAAACTTTGGATTGGCAATCTCCCTACGCCAAATGGTTTATCGGTGGAAAATTAAACGCCTCAGTGAATGCACTTGACCGACATGTGAGTGAAGGTCGTGGAAGCCGTGTTGCTTTTCATTTTGAAGGCGAACCTGGAGACACACGCACAATCACTTATACCGAGTTATTAACTGAAGTTAAGAAAACAGCTAATGCATTAATTGAACTTGGAGTTAAAGCTGGAGATCGTGTCGCAATCTATATGCCAATGATTCCAGAGGCTGCAGTTGCAATGTTGGCTTGTGCACGCATTGGTGCACCACACTCTGTTGTCTTTGGTGGTTTTTCTGCAGATGCGCTGTTGTCACGTATTCAAGATGCAGATGCAAAAATAGTTATTACCGCCGACGGTGGATTTAGAAAAGGTGCAGCTTTTGCATTAAAGCCAGCAGTTGATGAAGCGCTTAAAGGTAAACATAATGTTGAAAAGGTTTTAGTTGTACAACGCACAAAGCAAGAAACTGCTTGGACTGAGCGCGATGTTTGGTGGCATGAAATTGTTGGCCGCCAATCAAGTGAACATGTGGCAGAAAGCTTTGATTCTGAGCATCCACTCTTCATTTTGTATACATCGGGCACCACGGCTAAGCCAAAAGGTATTTTTCACACTACTGGCGGCTACCTAACGCAGGTGGCATACACCCACAAAATGGTTTTCGACATTAAACCTGAAACCGATGTTTATTGGTGCACAGCAGATGTTGGCTGGGTAACTGGTCATTCATACATTGTTTATGGGCCACTTATTAATGGTGCGACACAAGTGATGTATGAAGGAACTCCAGATACTCCGCACAAAGGACGAATCTTCGAATTAATCGCTAAATACGGCGTCACTATTTTGTATACAGCGCCAACTCTTATTCGCACATGGATGAAGTGGGGCGATGAATTCCCACAAGCACATGATCTTTCATCACTTCGCTTACTGGGCTCTGTTGGTGAACCAATTAATCCTGAAGCGTGGATGTGGTACCGAGAAGTTATTGGTGGAAACCGTTGTCCAATTGTTGACACATGGTGGCAAACTGAAACTGGAGCAATCATGATTTCACCATTGCCTGGAGTAACTGCAACTAAACCAGGTTCAGCAATGACTGCTCTTCCTGGAATTAGTGCCAAAGTTGTTGATGACAATGCTGGCGAAGTTGGCAACGGACATGGTGGATATTTAATTCTTGATCAACCTTGGCCATCAATGTTGCGTGGCATTTGGGGCGAGGATGAACGATATAAAGAAACATACTGGTCTCGCTTTGAAGGAATTTACTTTGCAGGCGATGGTGCAAAGCTTGATAATGACGGTGCTATCTGGCTATTAGGTCGAGTTGATGATGTTATGAATGTTTCAGGTCACCGCATTTCAACTACTGAAGTTGAATCCGCACTCGTCTCACATGAATCAGTTGCAGAAGCTGCCGTTGTTGGCGCTGCAGATGCAATGACGGGCCAAGGAATTGTTGCGTTCGTGATTTTGCGTGGAGGAATTGAGCACGCAGATGGCGATGAACTCAATAAAGCGCTTCGCAATCACGTTGCTAAAGAAATTGGCGCAATCGCTAAGCCTCGTCAGATCTTGATTGTGAATGAGCTTCCAAAGACTCGAAGTGGCAAAATCATGCGCCGACTTCTCAAAGATGTGGCTGAAAATCGTGCAGTTGGAGATGCAACAACCTTGGCAGATCCAAATGTAATGAAGTTGATTTCAGAGGGCTTGCAGAGCGCTAAATCTGAGGATTAAATCTCTACGCCTAAATGCTTTGAGGTTAAGGAGATTAGTTCCTTTTCACTCTTGAATACTCCAATATATTTGTGTGCCACGCTTCCATCAGCTGCAATAAACCATGTAACCGGAACTCCCATTCCAAAGTAAGCCCGGGATTTGCCATCTGCATCAAAAAGATTGGGCCACGTAATCCCATTGTTTTCTACAAACGTACGGCCATCTTCAATTGAAGCCTCTTCAACATCAACACCTATGAGTAAAACTTTGCCTTGAGCTTTTTCATAGAAAGATCGCAATATAGGCATCTCCTCTTTACATGGACCACACCATGATCCCCAAACATTAATAATTGCCGGACCCATGATTGAATCTACTGAGGCACCAACACCACCATCTAAACAATCAAGAACCACTGAGTTTTCTGTTGTGCTACTTGAAATACTTTCACAGGAAATAACTTGCCCAGCTATTTTTTCTGAAGGCGAAGAACATCCAGCAAGCAGCAACACTGCGACTGCAATAGCTACTCTCTTCATCGAAAATCCTTATCCGTCTTAACTAATAACTTTGCCTTGGCAACATCCATTTCACCGATGCCAACGCTAGGGCATATTTTTGCAACGGGGCATGCACCGCAGGCAGGCTTGCGTGAATGGCAGATACGTCGACCATGCCAAATCATTCGCTGTGACAAGTTTGTCCACTCTTTTTGAGGAATTAACTCACCAACAATACGTTCTACTTTTACTGGATCCATCTCTTTAGTCCAACCAAAGCGGCGAGATAAGCGACCAAAATGTGTGTCAACTGTGATTCCAGGTATATCAAAAGCATGACCTAAAACAACGTTTGCTGTTTTGCGACCAACTCCTGGCAAAGTAATTAACTCTTCAAGAGTGCTAGGAACTTCTCCATTAAACTCCTCGAGTAATTTGATACCAATTCCCTTTATATGACGGGCCTTTGCACGATAAAAACCAGTTTGAAACACCATTTCTTCAAGTTGATGAATATCTGCTCCTGCATATGCTTTTGCAGTTTTGTACTTCTTAAACAGGGCTGGAGTAATGGTGTTAACTCTCTTATCTGTGCACTGTGCGCTCAAGACGGTAGCAACTATTAACTCCAGTGGATTCTTATAATCTAGTTCGCAGCGGATCTCTGGGTATGTCTTGCTCAAAATACGATACACAGCCCGAGCCTGTTTTCGGGTTTCACTATCTGCGGGCATGAGGCTAAAGTACTACCTGTGACCATAGATTTAGATGCCGTAAATAGAGCTCCGCTCTTTACCGCCCTTGATGACGCCGCTTCGGCTTCTCTTCGCGCACAAATGGATTTAGTGAAGATTTCCAAGGGAAGTGTTTTATTTGCCGAAGGCGCAGATGGTGATCACCTATACGTAATCGTTGAAGGAAAGCTCAAGCTTGGAACGTCAAGTGGTGATGGACGTGAAAATCTTCTATCAATTCTTGGACCTGGCGAAATGTTTGGCGAACTCAGCCTCTTTGATCCAGGCCCACGCACATCAACTGCAACTGCAGTTACCGATGCAAAACTTTTAAGTCTTGGACAAGCAAAGCTTCTTCCATGGCTTCGAGAGAATCCTGATGTCGCACTTCACTTACTAGCTCGTTTGGCACAGCGTCTTCGTCGCACAAATGAAGCTGTGGGCGATCTTGTTTTCTCTGATGTTCCAGGACGTGTTGCTAAAGCGCTAATTGATCTAGGTGAGCGCTTTGGTAAGAAAACTGATGAAGGTTTATACGTGCACCATGATTTAACACAGGAAGAGCTTGCTCAACTTGTTGGTGCATCACGCGAAACAGTTAATAAAGCCCTTGCAGATTTCGCAGGACGTAACTGGTTAAAGCTTGATGGACGTGCAGTTTTGATTACAGATTTAGAGCGCCTGATTAAGCGCGGTAAATAGTTAGTCTGTAATTTCTACTGTTAGTTCAATTTCAACAGGTGAATTCAACGGTAATTCTGCAATCCCCACTGCGCTACGCGCATGCTTTGCACCATCGCCCCAGATTGCCAAAAACAGCTCACTAGCGCCATTAACAACCATAGGTGCGTTGATATAGCCAGGAACGCCGTTGACGTAGCCAACAACTCGAACAATCTTTGTAATCTTGTTTACATCTGCAACAGTTTCAACTGCAGCTAAGGCATTGAGTGCACAAACCTGTGCTAATTCCTTTGCGCGCTCTGGAGTAATTTCTCCATCAACTTTTCCAACTCCGGCCATTTCACCGTTCACAAGTGGAAGTTGTCCGGCAGTGAAAACAATATTTCCTGTGCGAATAGCTGGAACATAAGCAGCAACTGGCTTTGCAGCAACTGGTAGTTCTAAACCAAGTTCTTTTAGCTTTGCACGAACATCAACCTTATTCATGCAATCACTCTCTTCATGTAAGCAACTAGTTGTTCGCCAGTGCCTGGTGCTGGAACAACCTGAACGAGCTCCCAACCATCAGAACCCCATGTATCAAGAATCTGCTTAGTTGCATGTGAGAGTAGTGGCACAGTTGCATATTCATACTTTGTCATTTGTTTAACGCTGCTTTCACTAGTGCAGAAACCACGCCGCCATCGGCTTTTCCTGCGATCTTTGGCTTTACTGCTCCCATTACTTTGCCCATATCGCCGGGGCCTTGTGCACCAGTTGATGCAATTGCCTCAGCAATGATTGCTGCAATATCTGCTTCACTGAGCTGGGCTGGAAGATACTTTGCAATAACTTCACCCTCACTCTTTTCAAGCGCTGCTTTGTCAATACGACCAGCAGTTTCAAAAGCTTCGGCTGCCTCGCGGCGCTTCTTCGCTTCGCGAGATAGAACAGTGATTACTTCTTCATCACTAAGAACGCGTGCTTCTTTGCCAGCCACCTCTTCATTGGTGATTGCAGTAAGAACCATGCGGATAGTGCCTGAAGTGATTTCATTGCGACCACGGATAGCCTCTGTTAAATCCTTTTGAAGCGTCTCTTTAATACTCATGCGGTGAACTCTACTGCTAGTAATTCAGCGATCTGCGCGGTGTTTAGAGCAGCACCCTTGCGCAGGTTGTCGCCACACAGGAATAGATCAATAGATTTCTTATCATCGAGTGATTGACGCACGCGCCCAACCCATGTTGCATCTGTGCCAACTGCATCATTAGGTGTTGGAAACTTCTTATTCTCTGGATCATCTAGAAGTGTCACTCCAGCAGCTTTTTCAAGAACTTTTTGCGCGGCTTTGCGTGTGACTTCCTTCTTAAATGTTGCGTGAACAGCTAATGAGTGAGTTGTTAGAACTGGGACTCTCACACAAGTAGTTGACACCTTTAGCTTAGGCATTCCAAGAATCTTGCGGGATTCATTGCGCACCTTTAACTCTTCAGATGTGTAACCATCTTCTTTGAGGGATCCCGCCCAAGGAATCACGTTTAGAGCAAGTGGTGCTGGGAATGCACCTAAATCTTTAACTAATTTGCGAACATCGCCAGCTACTTCGCCAGCATTTGTTCCTGCAACTAAATTCATTTGTGCGCGCAAGGTATCGATACCTGGTTGACCAGCTCCAGATGCGGCTTGGTAGGAAGCAACAACAAGTTCCTTTAATTCAAATTTCTTATTGAGTGCGCCCATCGCAACAATCATTGAAAGTGTCGTGCAATTTGGATTGGAGATGATTCCCTTAGGACGCTTCTTGGCATCCTTTGGATTAACTTCTGGAACAACCAATGGAACCTTTGGATCCATGCGAAATGCTGCAGAGTTATCTACTACAACTGCTCCGCGCTCTACTGCAATAGGAGCCCACTGTGCTGAAACTTCATCTGGCACATCAAACATCGCAACATCAATGCCATCAAATGCTTCAGGTGATAGCGCAACAACGGTTAGCTCTTCACCGCGACACATCAACTTCTTACCCGCACTGCGTGCAGATGCAATTAAGCGAATCTCGCCCCAAACATCTTTGCGCTCCGACAAGATACTGAGCATGACTGTGCCAACAGCGCCAGTTGCTCCAACGACTGCCAGTGATGGTTTCTTTGGGCTTTTCTTTTTACTCATCGGCCAGTTCCTCCAAATACAACGGCTTCATTGCTATCAGCATCAAGACCAAAGGCTGCGTGTGCAGCTTTAGCACCACGCTCTAGATCTGCTTGGCGGCAGATAATAGAAATACGAATCTCTGAAGTTGAAATCATTTCAATATTGATTCCAGCCTCTGACATTGCACCAAAGAAGGTTGCTGTAATACCTGGATGTGAGCGCATTCCAGCGCCAATTAATGACAATTTACCGATTTGATCATCGTACTGAATGGATGCAAAACCAACTTCACCTTGAAGCTTTTGCAAAATAGCTGTTGCATCTGCGCCTTCATCTTTTGGCAAAGTAAATGAAATATCAGTAAGCCCAGTAGCGGCAGCGGAGACGTTTTGAACAATCATGTCGATGTTGATGTCAGCATCGGCAATGGCTTGAAAGATACGTGCAGCAACACCGGTTCGGTCCGGTACGCCGACAATCGTGATCTTTGCTTCGCTCTTATCGTGGGCGATGCCTGAGATGATTGCTTGTTCCATTTCTCCTCCTTGTGGATGATCTTTGACCACCCATGTTCCTTCATTTGTTGTAAAAGATGAACGTACGTGAATAGGTAAGTCATAACGGCGGGCATACTCAACGCAGCGCAAGTGCAGAACCTTTGCACCACTTGCTGCTAGTTCCAACATTTCTTCATAAGTAACTGTCTTTAACTTTCGCGCTGTTGGAACAACACGTGGATCAGCACTAAAGATTCCATCAACATCTGTATAGATCTC
>Ga0315904_10002432_pt1 | contig 28874 bp, 27 predicted proteins | sample LakEriMetagenome_6_FD_203529 | JGI IMG/M metagenome (GOLD analysis project Ga0315904, IMG submission 203529) | Freshwater fungal communities from buoy surface, Lake Erie, Ohio, United States - Buoy 12 MA120 | ecosystem: Environmental > Aquatic > Freshwater > Lake | place: USA: Lake Erie, Ohio...
GCGGCACATTACATACCCCAGCGATTGCAGCGTTTGCTACTGCAGCAGAATTATCGCACCAACGATTGCTCGCAAATGCAGACCACATTAAGGCGCTACGTGAACGTTTGATCCGAGGCGTAACCACTGCCGTTGCAGATGTTCGCCTCAATGGTGGAGCGAGCACGCTCCCTGGTATCGCGCACTTTACCTTTGCGGGAGCAGAGGGGGACGCGCTCTTATTGCTACTCGATGCCCAAGGGGTGCAATGTTCCACGGGTTCAGCGTGCAGCGCAGGAATAGCTCAACCCAGCCATGTATTGATTGCCATGGGTATGGCACCAAAAGTTGCGCGATCATCGATTCGCTTCTCGATTGGGACCACAACTACTGAGCAAGAAATTGATAAGGCTATTTCAGTAATTAATGAGGTAGTTACTAGGGCACGGGCTGCGGGTGTGCGATGAAAGTAATCGCAGCGATGTCAGGTGGGGTTGATTCTGCGGTAGCAGCCGCTCGAGTAGTCGATGCTGGACATGAAGTCATTGGCGTGCATTTAGCGCTTTCATCTAACCCGCAGAAGTATCGCTCGGGCGCGCGCGGATGTTGCACGATTGAGGATTCGCACGATGCACGCCGCGCGGCAGACATCATCGGAATCCCTTTTTATATTTGGGATATGGCAGAGGAATTTCATGAAGGAGTGGTCTCAAACTTTCTCTCGGAATACTCTTCTGGAAAAACGCCAAACCCATGCTTGCGTTGTAACGAGAAGATCAAGTTCGAAGCAGTACTCAAACGCGCTCGAGCGATGGGGTACGACGCGGTTGCAACTGGCCATTATGCAAAGTTATTTCCGAGCGAGAACGGCCCATTGCTTTATCGCGCAGATGACGAAGGCAAAGATCAGTCCTATGTCCTTGCTGTACTCACTCAAGAGCAGCTCTCTGGTGCGCTCTTTCCATTGGGAGACACAGTAAAAAGTGATGTGCGCAAGGAGGCTGAAGCTCGAGGCTTTTCGTTAGCGCAAAAACCTGATAGCCACGACATCTGCTTCGTCCCATCAGGGGATAACGCTGGTTGGTTACGTGAACGATTAGGAAGTGAAGTTGGCGAGATTGTCGACGAGGAAGGCGCCGTCCTTGGCAGCCATAAAGGTGCGTATACCTACACCGTAGGTCAGCGACGTGGTCTGGGTTTGACGATTCCTGCAGAGGATGGTCGGGCGCGATACGTATTACGAGTTGAGCCAATCAACAATCGCGTCGTCGTAGGCTCTCGCGAAGAGTTAGCAATCACTGAAATTTCTGGTGGCGATGTGAACGAGGTCAAATGGTGTGGGCCGATCCCTGTACTCGGTGAACATCGCGGATTGGCGCAAGTCCGAGCACATGGCAAACCTTTACCGTGCACCTACCGCTGGGATGGCAAGAAGTTATCAGCGACTTTGGATGCGCCGCTTTATGGTTTGGCGCCGGGGCAAGCACTTGTGATTTATGAAGGTGAGCGCGCTGTTGGTTCTGTGACCATTGAATGGACGCAATAGTGAGCCAGATTCGCCAGCGCATGTCTGCGTTAAGTGAGCAAATCAGAGAGCATCAGTTCTATTACTACGTTCTAGATAAGCCCGTCATCTCAGATTCAGAATTCGATAAGTTGTGGCGCGAGCTAGTTGAACTTGAAGAAGCCAATCCAGAGCTTCGAGATCCACACTCTCCAACTCTTGAAGTTGGCGGTGGGATAGAGACCACCTTTGCTCAAAGTGATCACCTCAAAGCGATGATGAGCCTTGACAACGTATTCGATACGAATGAGTTCTATGCCTGGAGCGAGCGAGTACTAAAGGATGTCGAGGCGCCAACCTGGCTATGTGAATTGAAAATTGATGGTCTTGCGATAAATCTCCTTTATGAAGAAGGAAAGCTAACAAAGGCGCTAACTCGCGGGAATGGTAAAACTGGCGAAGATGTCACGCTTAATGTGAAGACCATCAAAGGAGTGCCGCACCAATTACAAGCAAAAGTTCCACCGCGCGTGATTGAGATTCGTGGCGAAGTGTATTTTCCACTTGCAGAATTTAATGAGTTAAATTCTGCAATCGCAGAGAGTGGAAAAGTTCCTTTTGCGAATCCGCGAAATGCGGCTGCGGGATCGCTACGACAAAAAGATCCAAAAGTCTCAGCAAGTCGTCCGTTGCGATTACTAGTCCATGGTGTGGGTGCAATCGAAGGTGCTGATTTCTCTTCACAATCTGACGTGTATGAGGCGCTTGCACAATGGGGTCTGCCGGTTAGCTCTCGGGTTGCCACTTTTGCCGACTTAAAAGAGGTGCTTGCATATATAGATAAGTATCAATCAGAGCGCCACCAGCTAGATCATGAAATTGATGGTGTCGTCGTTAAGGTCAATGAGTTTGCAAAGCAGTTACAGCTTGGCGCTACTTCACGCGCGCCACGGTGGGCAATCGCAGTTAAGTTTCCGCCGGAAGAAGTGGTAACGCGACTACTTGATATAAAGGTGAGCGTTGGACGAACTGGTCGCGTAACTCCTTTTGCCCATATGGAACCGGTCAAGGTCGCTGGCTCCACGATTACTAACGCCACCTTACATAATCAAGAAGAGGTCGAACGCAAAGGCATCCTCATCGGTGATTTTGTGGTGATTCGAAAAGCTGGCGATGTGATTCCAGAGGTACTTGGCCCGGTTAAATCTAAACGCACTGGAGCCGAGCGAGCGTTTGTCATGCCTAACAAGTGTCCCGATTGCGGCACGACGCTTCGAGCTATAAGTGAAGGCGATGTAGATATCAGATGTCCTAATGCGCAGAGCTGTCCGGCACAATTGCGCGAGCGCCTTTATTACATTGGTTCACGCTCAGCGCTCGATATCGATGTACTTGGTATCGAGGCAGCCCAAGCGCTCCTTGAAGATGAGATTGTTAAAGATGAAGGTGATCTATTCGATTTAACGTTGAGTGATTTGATGAAATCTGATTTCTTTAAGAAAAAAGATGGCAGTGCAAGTGCGATTGCCACACGTTTCATCGATGCACTTGAGCGAGCGAAGACGCGACCGTTGTGGCGAGTCTTGGTTTCATTATCTATTCGCCATGTTGGACCTACTGCAGCGCAAGCGTTGGTTCGCACTTTCGGGAGCATTCCTGCCATTGCAACAGCAAGCTCGGAGGAGCTATCTGCCGTTGATGGGGTAGGGCCAACGATTGCCAACGCGATTGTGGAATGGTTTGAAATTCCATGGCACGCCCAGATTGTTGAGCAATGGGAGCGCGCTGGCGTGGTGATGGTTGAAGAGCAGAAGGCGGCGCATGCCGATCAGCGCTTTGCAGGACTTACCTTCGTTCTTACCGGAACGCTCTCTGGATTTACACGTGAAGCAGCAGACGAGGCGATCACTAGTCGAGGCGGTAAATCCGCTAGTTCTGTGTCGAAGAAGACCAGTTACGTGGTCGTTGGAGATAGCCCAGGCTCCAAGTACGACAAGGCGATAGAACTTGGCGTCACAGTGCTAGATGAAGCAGCATTCGTTAAACTGTTGGGCGGAACAGAAATAGAATAGGATGAGTCCATGTTGATCCTCTCTGAAGCGCGAGAACTGCCGGCCCCTCCGGTTTTCTTTGGCGTAGTCGCCTTCGCAATCCTGAGCCTGCTGCTCTATTTAACGTTGCGAATCGATAAGGATCACTAATTCTCTCTCCAGCTCTTCCAACCGCCTTATTTGGTGGAACATTCGACCCAATTCACAACGGTCACATTCGCGCAGCTGAAGAAGTTCTAGCGCAGCGCTATGCAGCCAAAGTTGTTTTCTTGCCAGCAGGCGAACCGTGGCAAAAGGGGAGCACGCTTACTGCAAGTGCAATCGAGCGAGCGTCGTTAGTTTCGAAAGCAATCTCATCGAATCCGCGATTTAGCCTCTCTACCCGAGAAATTGAACGCTCTGGTCCGACGTACACAATTGACACAGTTCGGGAATATCAGCAAGAGTTTCCAGCAGAAGATTTCGTACTACTACTTGGTAGCGATGCTTTTAATGGAATTCCCACCTGGCGCGATTATGAAGAACTTCTTCAATCGATTGATCTTGTTGTCGCGATACGTCCGGGGGAGCAGTTATCGGATGTGCCCGGTGCACACCTGAGCGTCATTGAGTCGGAGATGTTCGACATATCGTCTACCGTGATACGGCGCGCAGCAAAGAGCGGTGCTGACCTCGCTAAGTTTGTACCAGAGGTAATTGCCAATGAAGTGGAGCGGATTTATGGCGCTTAAAGCAGAGACCATTTCGCTCACAAAGCTTGCAGTCGCTGCAGCCGAAGAGAAATTGGCGAAAGATATCGTGGCTTTGGATCTTTCCAATCAAGGGATCTTGTCTGATGTGTTTCTCATAATTACAGGTGCTAACGATCCGCAGTTAGAGGCAATCTCTGATGAGATACAACGAGAATTACAGAAAGCTGGAGAGCGACCAATCCGTCGTGAAGGGATGGGTGGAAGTTCGCAATGGGTTCTCCTTGATTACGGTGATTTAGTAATTCATATTCAGCATCCTGAAGTGCGAAGTTATTATGCGCTCGAGCGACTATGGGGCGATTGCCCAAAGCTGACTACTCAAGTAGGAATTTCATGAGCAAGCGACTGATCATCATGCGACATGGCCAGACCGATTGGAATGTCGAGAATAGATTTCAAGGCCACACTGATATCCCTCTCAATGCCACCGGCCGCGGCCAAGTCGCGCGCGCGGCATCAATTCTTGGTACGCAAGATATCGATCACATAATCTCGAGCGATCTGCAGCGAGCGTTTGATACCGCCGCAGCGGTAGCTTCGGTGAAGAAGTTGCGGGTGATTTCCGATGCTCGGCTCCGTGAAACTCATTGCGGAAGTTGGGAGGGTCGCACCGGGCCCGATATAGAGGCAAGTGATGGCGAAAATCTTGCTCGCTGGTTCGATGGTGATGACATACCAGCTGGTGGCGACGGAGAACGTCGAAGCGATGTTGTAAAGCGGATGATGAACGGAATTGAAGAAGGGTTAAGTGACTGCGGGCCAGGACAAACGCTCTTAGTTGTCACCCATGGTGGCGCTGCGCGTGGCGCAATTGGTGCGCTTTTAGGGTTGGTGATTAGCGATTGGGTTGCCATCGGTGGACTTGCCAATGCTTCATGGTCAATCGTTGAACAACGTAACTCGCGATGGCGATTGATTGAACATAATTCTGGGGTACTTCCTGAGCCGATCCTTGGCCAGGAATCTTCGCAGTAGCCAGAACCTGGGCGAGTAGCAGCAACTTTTCTTTTCATCTAGAGTTCTCATGTTTCGGGGCTGTGGCGCAGCTGGTAGCGCACCTGCATGGCATGCAGGGGGTCAGGGGTTCAAGTCCCCTCAGCTCCACGTGGCAGCGCTTCCGACGATTCCCAAAAACTGGAATAAGCCAGATTCACTTACCGGAAGACATTTTCTTATCACTGGCGCAAGTAGCGGTCTTGGACTTGAAGTAGCTCGAGCGGCAATCGCAGCGGGCGCTGATGTGACACTTGCAGTTCGAAATATCCAAAAGACAACGGCGCTTATTCCGCAATTGAGTGTTGGCGCCACAGGAAACGTGCAGGTGCTTAATCTCGATCTTACAAATTTAGCAAATATCAAGAGTGCAGCTAGCTCCGTAACCAAACCAATTGATGCGCTCGTTCTCAATGCAGGAGTGATGGCGACTCCGTTGCGCCACACCGATGATGGCTTTGAACTTCAGATGGGCACTAATCACCTTGGCCATTTTGCCTTCGCTGGCCAAGTGTTGCCTGCGCTCGCTGCAAGAGCGCGAGTAGTAACTGTGTCGAGCATGGCTCATCGCATGGGGTCATTTAAACCAGAGCTAATCATCGATCAATGTTATGGACGTGGTGAGTACAGCCCATGGAGCGCATATGGTCGAAGTAAATTAGCGAATTTACTTTTCACACTTGAGCTACATCGCCGTTCGCAACACGGTCAATTACCAGGGAAGAAAGAAATTATTGCAACTGCAGCACATCCAGGTTGGTCATCGACAAATTTGCAGGCAGTTGCTCCACAGATGAAGAATCAACCATTAGTGGAACGTGGCACGAGTGTGGTGAATAAGGTTTTCGCGCAAAGTGCAAAACAAGGTGCGCTCCCAATTCTTTGCGCTGCAACTTTCCCTGAGATTCCTGGTGGAAGTTATCTAGGTCCAGATGGATTCTTGGAGATGCGCGGATATCCGAAATTCACGCGCGCAAGTGGCGCAGCCTACGATCAAAACCTCGCCGCAAAACTCTGGGACATTAGTTGTGAGCTCACCGGAGTTCGCTGGAGTTAGGTCTACTGGTATGAACCGGTACCCTTAGCAGCATGCAGGAACGAGATACTTACGATATCCAAGGCGCCCAAGAGAAATGGCTGCCGATTTGGGATGAGCTCGCTCCCTTCCGCTCTGGTCGCGCAGATGACAGCCGTCCCAAGAAATATGTCTTGGATATGTTTCCGTACCCTTCTGGAGATTTGCACATGGGTCACGCCGAGGCCTATGCCTTAGGTGATGTCATCGCCCGCTATTGGGTCCAACGTGGATTTAACGTAATGCACCCCATTGGGTGGGATGCTTTCGGATTACCCGCAGAGAACGCCGCCATAAAACGGAATATCGATCCGGCGGTTTGGACCTACGAGAACATCGCAGTGCAAAAAGCTTCTATGCGTCGTTATGCGTGTTCCTTCGATTGGGATCGAACGTTTAACACATGTGATCCTGAGTATTACAAATGGAACCAATGGATATTCCTTAAGCTCTATGAAAATGGTCTGGCATATCGCAAAGATTCAGCAGTTAATTGGTGTCCGAGCTGCCAAACCGTTTTGGCAAATGAACAAGTTGTCGCTGGTCTCTGTGAGCGTTGTGACACTCAAGTAACGAAGAAGAAGTTAAATCAGTGGTACTTCAAGATTACCGATTACGCCGACCGACTCCTTGATGACATGGAGCAGCTTGAAGGCAAGTGGCCTGAGAAGGTGTTAACCATGCAACGCAATTGGATTGGTCGATCCAGCGGTGCGAATGTGCAATTTGCCATCGAAGGGCGAAGTGAGCCCGTGACTATTTACACCACACGCCCAGACACTTTGTATGGGGCAACTTTCTTCGTGGTAGCTGCCGACTCTGCAATCGCAGAAGAGCTTGCTTCAGGCAGCACCCCTGCAATCGCAGAGCAATTTCGTGACTATCTCAATAGCGTGAAGGCAGCCAGTGATATCGATCGCTTGGCAACCGATCGTCCAAAGACTGGTGTCTTCCTTGAGCGGTATGCAATCAATCCTGTGAATGGCGAAAAGTTGCCGATTTGGGTAAGTGATTATGTGCTTGCTGACTATGGAACAGGTGCGATCATGGCAGTTCCAGCCCATGATCAACGCGACTTAGATTTTGCACGTGCGATGAAGTTGCCAGTTCGGATTGTCGTCGATACTGGCGAAGATGATCCTGGCCTGACAGGTGTAGCCACTGGTGGCGATGGTTCGCTGATCAATTCTGGTTCACTCAACGGCCTCTCCAAAGATGCCGCTATCGCAAAGATCATTGCTCAACTCGAAAGCGATGGCCTCGGTATAGCTGCGCGCAACTACCGACTTCGCGATTGGCTCATCTCACGGCAGCGCTACTGGGGAACACCTATTCCAATTGTGCACTGCGAAAAATGTGGAGAAGTTCCAGTTCCAGAGCGTGAGTTGCCAGTCAAACTTCCACCTGCGGGCTCACTTGATCTCTCACCAAAAGGTAAATCACCACTTGGTGCTGCGACTGATTGGATCAATGTCAACTGTCCGAAATGCAATGGCCCTGCTCAACGTGATGCTGACACGATGGATACTTTCGTGGACTCCTCCTGGTACTTCCTGCGCTATGCGAGTCCGAATGAATCCGAACGCGCATTCAATAGCGAAGATGTTAAGACCTGGCTTCCGGTCGACCAATACGTTGGCGGCGTAACGCACGCAATCTTGCACTTGCTCTATAGCCGATTTTTTACGAAAGCTTTGCATGATATGAAATTGCTCGACTTCACAGAGCCATTTACGCGCCTACTCAACCAGGGCATGGTTGTCATGGATGGTTCTGCAATGAGTAAGAGTCGAGGCAACCTTGTTCGCCTCTCTGATGAGTTGGCTAACCATGGTGTTGATGCAATTCGCTTAACCATGGTCTTTGCCGGCCCCCCAGAGGATGATGTCGACTGGGCCGATGTCTCACCTTCTGGGTCGGTGAAATTTCTCTCAAGAGCATGGCGACTTGCTGGTGATGTCACCTCTGCTCCTGGAGTGGATTACAGCACGGGAGATGTCACCCTTCGACGAGCAACTCACAAAGCGCTTCATGATGCTGCGTTTGCCGTTGAGTCATTCCGATTTAATGTCGCAGTAGCGCGAATGATGGAGCTAGTGAATGCAACACGTAAAGCCATCGATTCAGGATGTGGCCCAGCCGATGCAGCGGTGCGTGAAGCAACTGAGGCGATTGCAATCATGCTCTCGCTCGTTGCACCATTCACGGCAGAAGAGATGTGGGAGCGGTTAGGACATAAGCCAACTGTCGCCCTCGCGGGATGGCCAGAGGTGGATCCTGCTCTTGTGAAAGCCGAGAGCGTGACTGCAGTAATTCAAATTAATGGCAAGATCAAGACAAGGATTGATGTCGATCCAGAGATTACAGATGCCGAGTTTGAGAAGCTGGCGCTAGCGGAACCTTCCGTTGCCTCAGGTATCGCTGGCAAGAAGATTCTCAAAGTGATTGCACGTGCTCCAAAACTCGTCAATATAGTTATCCAAGAGTGAGCCGCAGATTCTCTTATGGCCCGCGTCGCAATTGTCACCGATTCCACTTCATACATCCCGCCAGACTTAGCGAAGAAGTTGGCGATATCTGTTGTGCCACTTCAGGTGCAATGGAATGGGCAAACATACGCTGAAGCTGATCCACAAGCGGTTGAAGTGCTTCAGGCGCTACGCAGGGGAGAGCTTGCGACTACTTCGCGACCTAGTCCAGAACGGTTTGCCGCGCTCTACGAGAAGTTAGCTGCATCAGGGGCAGAAGAAATAGTCAGTATTCATATTTCATCCTCTATGTCTGGCACTAGTGAGGCAGCGCGACTTGGTGCAGCCAACTGTGCAATCCCTGTGCATGTCATTGATTCGCGAACAGTAGGAATGGCCATGGGATTCGGTGTGATTTCCGCAGCTCTTGCTGCCGACGACGGAATGAGTGGAGAGGATGTAGTGCAGGTGGCTCGCCGCCGGATTTCTGCAACGAATATTTTCTTCTCCGTTGCAAAATTGGAAAATCTCCGACGCAGTGGCCGAATCAGTAAGGGTGCATCGCTACTTGCAACCGCGCTGGCTATCAAACCAATACTTACAGTTGAGGATGGCCATGTTGTGGCGCAAGAACGAGTGCGTACCCAAGCAGGAGCGATCAAACGTTTAGAGGAGATGGCCCGTGAGGCGACCAAAAATCGAGCGGTCGATGTGGCGGTACATCATCTTGGCGCCCCTGAATTAGCGCTGCAATTCGCTGAGAACTTAAAGGCTGTGCTCTCAGGCGTAGGGCAGGTAACAATCAGTGAAGTGGGCGCAGTTGTGGGCACTCATGTTGGACCTGGGGCGATCGCTGTAGTGATTGCTCCGAGAATTTAACCCCAGCCCGTTAGCTATTCACAGGCGCTATGAGCACTCCAATCTCACTTTGATAACTCTTTTAATCTGGCGCGATGCCACCAGCAACCCCACAAGCATCTGACTCCCTAGATATACGTGAAGCTCTCGAGCGAATTAACCGAGAGTCGCGTCATCGCTCCTTTTTCGCGCTTGCACAGCGATTTCCGATTCTTGGCGAAACGTCTTTTTCGCTAACCTCGACACAGAGACGAGCGCTTGCAATCTTTGCTGCAATTGCGGTGGCAATCGCGCTGCTTGCACTGATTAATGGCCAAGCAAAACCTCAGAGCGATGTCCTAGTCGCTGCGCCACAAGCGAGCGCTGTGGCGCCCGTTGAAATGTCGCTGGTAGTAGATGTACAAGGTGAAGTCATCAACCCTGGTGTCTATCAGTTGCCGGCAGGTTCGCGAGTAGGCGATGCAATCAAAGCAGCTGGCGGTGTTCAAAAAGGCAGCGACTCTTCATCTGTCAATCTTGCTCGATTCATCGAAGATGGCGAGCAGATTTACGTGTCGAACGTCGATGTAGTCGAGCAAGGACGTCCCAGTCAAAACTCAAGCAGAATTGTTCGGCAGGGGCGACTGAATGTGAACCGCGCCAATGAAAGTGAGCTAGACGGACTACCTGGAGTGGGTCCCGTTCTCGCACAGCGGATCATTGCTTATCGGACTGAGCATGGGAATTTCGGCACAGTTGAAGATTTACAGAAAGTTGCTGGAATTGGTCCAGCCAAGTTCAGTGAGCTGCGCACCTTTGTAACAGTGTGAAACTCGATTTTCGGTTACTAATTCCTGCAGCAGGAATTTGGTTCGGCGCTTTTCTACAGTCGCTCTTATTTGGCGCGGCACAAATAATCGCGCTTGGTTTTCTGCTCCTTATCTCACTCCTTGCACGACGCTTGCCAATAGGAATGTTTGTCGGGGCATGTTTCGTCGGAGCGCTCGTCCTCGCACTGCATCAGAGCAGCTTGCAGAAGGAATTCTTTGATTACCGGTCAGGTCAAGTTGTTAGAGCAGAAGTTTCACTTAGCTCTGATGTCAAAAAAGTGCCTGGAAAAATTAGAGGTGACTTTCGACAGCGGGATCGTCACATGGTCGAGGTGCAAACACACGCAATTGATGGCATCAAGATCTCGACTTCGTTATTGCTTGTTGGTGGCCCAGAGCTGGCCGAGCTCATCCCGAGCACTGAGATTGAAGTGTTAGGACGCGTTCGAGTTTTCGATGGATACTCCACTCTTGCTGGGTCTCTTACTCAAGTCGGTAGCGTCACCATAAAAAAGAGGGCGACGCTGCTCTGGCAGCGCACAAGCGACATCCGTAGTGAGATAAAGAACGCCGTAAAAATGCTGCCAGCAGACGCGCGCGCCTTGATTCCTGGCTTAGTTATCGGTGATCGAAGTAATCAAGATCAGGAACTAACCAGTGCAATGCGTCGAAGCGGCTTAACACATCTCACAGCGGTAAGTGGCGCAAATTTTGCAATTGTTGCAGCGCTCTTGTTGGCTCTTGGTCGAGCCTTGCGAATTCGCGCTAGTTTTCTCTGGTTGGGTATTGCGATTTCACTCACCTTGTTTATTTTCTTAGTTCGACCAAGCTCTTCGGTATTACGGGCAGCGGTAATGACTGGGACCTTACTTTTTGCTCGATCACAAGGGGTGCGCAGTTCACCAATTCCAGCGCTCGCTGCTGCTATTTCGCTCCTGCTACTCGTTAATCCTTTTTTCGTCCGAGACGCAGGTTTTGCGCTATCTGTCTTCGCAACGACTGGTTTGCTTTTTCTCGCTCCAGTAATTGAAAAAATGTTGGTCATTCGTGGAGTTCCACGACTATTAGCGGAGGGATTAGCAATCCCAAGTTCTGCCACAATTTTCTGTTTACCGATTATTGTGCTGCTATCAGGAGAGTTAAGCATCATCTCCATCATGGCAAATTTCCTGGTGGCGCCAGTCATAGCAGTAATTACTGCGCTAGGTCTGCTGTTGATAATCCTCGCACCGATGAGCGCTCCGTTAGCCACAATCGTTGGGTGGACGATGACGCCGTTTGCGCTATGGATAACTTTTGTTGCCAGAGAGCTTGCCGCACTCCCATTTGCATCGCTGCGATGGCCAAATTCGTGGCTTGGTTCTTTCGCAGTGATTACGCTGATGCTTACGATTTTGCTAATAATCAAATCAAAACGTTTGCGAGTGAAGAGAATTGTTCTTTGGTTGGTGGTTGCGTGCTTAACGTTCGAGATTGCTCTTACTTTTAGGCCGTTCTCCAGCTCGTGGATTCCTCCGGATTGGAGCTTCTTTCAATGCGATGTCGGCCAAGGCGATGCCCTCATAATCCGTACCTCCAACAATCGAGCGGTTGTGATTGATGTTGGCCCAGAACCGGATGCGATTGATCGCTGTCTGACGCTTTTAGATGTGCAACGAATTGATCTGCTGATTCTCACTCATTTTCATGCTGATCATGTCTCAGGTCTTGCAGGAGCGCTCAGCGGAAGAAAAGTAGATTTAGTGTGGACTTCACAGAGTGAAGAACCGGCAGTCGAGGCGCTTAACTCAGCAGCATTGCTAAATCGAATTTCTCATAGCTCACCGTCCATTAATGCGAGATTTACGAGTGATTCTTTGGTTATTCAAGTCGTTGCGGCTGGTGCGCATTCGAGCCCTAATGATTCAAGTATTTCGATAATTGGTAATGCGCGCGGGATGGTCTTCTTTGCTGCCGGAGATCTTGAACTCGAGGGTCAGGCGCGTGCACTGCGGGCGCTTAAGGGCTTTAGATATCGCGATGTTTGGGATGGCAGACCCATTGATCTGATGAAAGCCACCCACCATGGATCTGCCCTTCAAGATCCTCATTTAGTTGCGCTACTCCAACCGCGAACTACCTTTATCAGCGTAGGTGCCGGCAATCCCTACGGGCATCCCACGCAGAGCGCGTTAGAGCTGTATGGACGATTCGGAACGATTTACCGTACAGATACCAAGCGGAGCCTTGCACTGGCGGGGCGAGCAGGTAATCTCATCGTTGTAGCGCAGCCAGCTTCGCCCTGGGCGCTGTGATAGTTGGTGTTTTCACATGAGCGAAGGCGAGTGGAAAAAAATGGGGGAGGGGAGTGCGTGAAAAGTTATCTGCTCTTTGGTAGCGAAGAAGTTCTCTCCGATCGCGCCCTTCGAGCAATCGAACGCGAGAATCCAACAATAGAGAAGATCACCTTTGATGGCGGGAACTTCGAGCCAGGTGATTTCTCTAATGCAACAGCGCCATCGCTATTTGGCGAAGAGCGACTGGTTGTCGTTCGAGAATTGCAAGAGATCCCAGAAGAGGCGCAGGGAGAGATCTTGCGGTTCTTGGCAGATCAGCCCTCCGACATCACGCTCGTTCTGATCCATCCCGGGGGTGTGAAAGGCAAAGCCTTCATAGATAAACTGAAGAAAATTAAAATTAATCTCATTGCCTGCGACGCCATCAAAAAAGATGGCGAGAAGATTGAGCTCGTCAAAGCTGAAGCGCTAGATCGCGGCAGAAAAATCAGTAACGATGCCGCGCGCGCCCTTGTTGATGCTTCTGGTAGCGAAGCGCGCGAGATGATCAGCTCGCTCCATCAGTTATTAAGCGACACAACTGGAACTATTGAAGCCAAAGATGTAAATGCGCTCTTTGCCGGACGAATTGAAACCACATCATTTGCCGTTGCCGATGCAATCTTGGAGAGCTCGCTAGGGCAAGCGCTCATAACCCTTCGCCAAGCCCTCGATACTGGCGTAGATCCAGTGGTTATCGTGAATTCACTCGCCTCGTCATTGCGCACTCTTGCAAAGGTTGGTTCCGCGCCGCGCAGTGCTCGCGCCGCCGAGTTAGCCCCAGTTCTCGGCATGGCGCCATGGCAGGTTGATAAAGCGCGTCGCCAGCTGAGCGGATGGAGCGGGGCGGGGATCACGGCAGCAATGAGCGCTATTGCGCACGCCGATAGCCAGGTCAAAGGCGGGGGCAGCGATTCTGCATTCGCATGCGAGCAGGCCCTCATGGCGGTGGCCGCTGCGCGCTCAGTTTGAGCCGGCAACTGCCCTCCTGATACCCTCCTACCCTTACGAAAGGCCACCCTGGCCCACTCAGAGATAGGCAGCTATCTCGACGAGCGAAGAGAAGAGACCTAGAGTTTTATGGCAAATATCAAGTCGCAGATCAAGCGGATCAAGACCAATGCGAAGGCGCAAGAGCGCAATAAGTCTGTTCGTTCTTCGCTCAAGACCGCAATCCGCCGCTTCCGCGATGCCGTGACCGCTGGGGATGCCACCGTAGTCACTAAAGAGCTCCGCGCCGCTTCGCGCGCCCTCGATGTCGCTGTAGCCAAGGGCGTCATCCATAAAAATCAAGCAGCGAACAAGAAGTCAGCGATGGCTAAGGCTGCATCTTCATCTTCAGCTCGATAACGAAAACACTAGCGGCATAAATGCCTGCCATCCCATTAAGTAGCGCGCCACAACCTGCGGACACCAATCCAGCAATCATTCGTAACTTCTCGATCATTGCGCATATTGATCATGGCAAATCAACGCTTGCTGATCGCATGCTCGGTATTACCGGGGTAGTTGAAGCTCGAAACATGCGGGCGCAATATCTAGACCGCATGGATATCGAACGCGAGCGCGGTATCACCATCAAATCCCAAGCAGTTCGTCTGCCATGGCAAACTGATGGCCAGGATTACATCCTCAACATGATTGATACTCCCGGTCACGTAGATTTCACGTACGAGGTCTCTCGCTCGCTAGCTGCCTGTGAAGGCGCAGTCTTACTTGTGGATTGTGCACAAGGTATCGAAGCGCAGACCCTTGCAAATCTCTATCTTGCAATGGAGAACGATCTGACCATAATTCCGGTTCTGAACAAGATTGATCTTCCGGCTGCTCAACCTGAGAAGTTTGCCGATGAATTAGCGCGATTAATCGGATGTGACCCCAGCGATTGCATCAAGGTTTCTGGAAAGACAGGAGAAGGTGTCGACCACCTGCTCGACGAGATCGTACGTCGCATCCCGTCTCCAGTAGGAGATGCCAATGCGCCAGCGCGAGCATTGATTTTCGATTCAGTGTATGACGTCTATCGCGGTGTGGTTACTTACGTTCGAGTGGTCGATGGTCGCCTCCGTGAACATGATCAAATTCAAATGTTCTCAACAGGAATTAAGCACGAGATGCTCGAAGTTGGCGTCATCTCTCCGGAGCCAATTTCCAGTAAAGGTCTTGGCGTTGGCGAAGTTGGATACTTGATTACGGGCGTGAAAGATGTCCGCCAATCTCGTGTCGGAGATACTGTCACAACTGCAAATAAGCCAGCACAGATTGCGCTCGCCGGTTACAAAGATCCAATTCCAATGGTCTTCTCTGGGCTATATCCACTTGATGCTTCTGAATATCCAACGCTTCGAGAAGCTCTAGAGAAACTTCAACTAAACGATGCTGCTTTGGTCTTTGAACCCGAGACCTCTGCCGCTCTTGGCTTCGGATTCCGATGCGGCTTCCTCGGGTTACTTCATATGGAAATTGTGCGCGAGCGGTTAGAGCGCGAGGCAAATCTCTCACTTATTTCGACTGCACCGAACGTGGTTTATCACTTAACTCTTGAAGATGGAAGCGAAGTCGAAGTAACAAATCCAAGTGAGTTTCCTGAAGGAAAAATTGCCGAAGTGCGCGAACCAATTGTTCGAGCAACAATCCTTGCGCCAAGTGAATTCATAGGATCAATTATGGAATTGTGCCAAGGGCGTCGTGGCGTGCTGCAAGGAATGGATTACCTATCAGAAGATCGTGTGGAGATTCGCTACACCTTGCCCCTGGGAGAAATTGTCTTCGACTTCTTCGACAACCTGAAGTCCCGCACTCGTGGCTACGCCTCTCTCGATTATGAACCAATCGGTGAAGCGCCAGGAGATCTCGTAAAGGTCGACATCTTGCTGCAAGGTGAGAAAGTCGATGCGTTTAGCGCGGTCATCCATAAAGAGAAAGCCTATGCATATGGTGTGATGATGACTGGCAAACTCCGCGAGCTCATCCCACGTCAACAATTCGAAGTTCCCATCCAAGCTGCTATCGGCGCTCGAATCATTGCACGTGAAAATATTCGAGCTATTCGTAAAGATGTTCTTGCCAAGTGCTACGGCGGTGACATCACCCGTAAGCGAAAACTTCTTGAGAAGCAAAAAGAGGGCAAGAAGCGGATGAAGATGGTCGGTCGCGTTGAAGTGCCACAAGAAGCGTTCATCGCTGCGCTTTCCACAAACGAAGAGGCAGACAAAGCTAAATCAAAGAAGTAAGTTGATTGTTTGCGGCGGCAACAAGTAGCGCCAGGAGAGCCAGATGACCTCCATAGATTGTCAGTGGATAGCGACCTACTAATGCAAGTGGTTCAAGGAATTTAGTGGTTCTTCGCTCTCGCCAAATCCAATCAAGTGAAAATTTAGAGAGAATCACACCGGCTCCAAGAAAGATTGCCAATTCACCTGGCTGAAATCCCTGCCATGAAATCTGCCAATACATCATCTGTGTATACCCGATGATCATCGTGATGATTGGATAACGAACAATAAGTTTCCACGCTATGGCCAAAAGCGCCCACACCATGAGTATTTCGGGGAAGTTAAAGTCGGGCCAGAGTAAGCGCAGCATCGCATTAAGGAGCACAGCGAGAGCAAAGACTTCAATCCACCGTCTAAATTTCAGGCCGTACAGCCCCCAGACGATGCCTGATGCAACCATGAAAAGCGGCATTGAGAAACGTGTGAACGTCAACCGTGAGTACTCGACGATGTCATTGTTCAATCCGATTGATTCAAGGGCGGAGAGCGCATGATCGATAACCATCAAAATAATTGCTAGCCCACGAATAGCATCAAGGATGCGCTTGCGTTTTTGACCTGGGGCAGTGCTCGTCACATCGAAGAGTATAAACTTCCCGTCGTGTCGCTCTCCTTCTATGTCCATATTCCATACTGCGTGAAGCGGTGTGGCTATTGTGACTTCAACACATATACCCCAGCAGAGCTTCGCGAGGGCGTCGATTCAGTTGCCAGCGTCTCGCAGGGGTATATCGAGGGGCTTATCGGAGAATTGGAGCAAGCCTGCACTCGATTAGGTACGCGCGCAGTTAGCACTATCTTCTTTGGCGGCGGGACTCCCACCTTGCTACCGCCAGACCAACTCGCTCGCATACTCAGAGCTATTGAGAATCGATTCGAGATCACAGAAGAGTGTGAAATTACAACGGAAGCCAATCCAGACTCAGTGAACAGCAGATCACTCAATCAACTTCGTGAAGTGGGCTTTAACCGAATCTCATTTGGCGTGCAATCCATGAAATCGCACGTACTCCAAGTTCTCGATCGCACCCATGATTCGGCGCGAGTGGGCGAGGTAGTTACAGCTGCCAAAAGTGCTGGCTTTGATTCCATCAGCGTAGATCTAATCTATGGCACGCCGGGTGAGAGCGCTGTCGATCTGGCAGAGAGCGTGGATTTTGCGCTCAGCCTGCCAATAGATCACATCAGCGCATATGCATTAATCGTGGAACAGGGAACGAAGTTTGGTGCAGCAGTCCGAAGAGGTGAAGTTGTCATGCCAAACGATGACCAGACCGCCGAGAAATATGCACTCATCGATGCACGCATGAACGCAGCAGGATTTCCTTGGTATGAGCTAAGCAATTGGGCTAAACCTGGACATGAATGCAAACATAACCAGATGTATTGGATCAGTGGAGATTGGTGGGGATTAGGTGCTGGAGCGCACTCACACGTCGCAGGCGAGCGTTGGTGGAATCTTAAACATCCCAAGACATATCTCGATGCGATAGCAGAGGGAAAGTCACCATCTGCAGGAAATGAACTCCTCACCGAAGATGACAAGTCAACTGAGCGGGTGATGCTACGAATTCGAATGCGTGAAGGTATGGCGCTCTCTACTTTTAGTGATGTACAGCGCAAAGTTCTGGATGGTTTTTTTCAACGCGGCCTATTTATCCCTGAGCAATGGCAGAACGGGCGCGTGGTACTTGCGCTAGAGGGGCGACTTCTCGCGGATCAAATCGTCAGAGAAGTACTTTCGAAGTGACCTTAGGTACAATAACTTTATGCAAACATTGAATCTGGTACTCACTGCTCTACTGGCGCTTATCTTCTTGCTCTCTGGAATTTCAAAAGCCAGTGGCAACGAAAAGGGGCTATCGGGTACGCGAGAAGTGAATGTCCCTGATGGCATTGCACGCGTTGTAGGTTTCTTTGAAGTGCTACTCGCGCTCGGGCTAGTGATCGGGCTTTATGACTCATGGTTCACCAACGCGATTCAATGGTTAGCTCTCGTGGGAGCCTGGTGCACGATGGCGGTGGCGTTGATTCTCCACTTTCGCGCGGGCAAGGCAGCCACTGGGTTACCTGCCTTTATCCTGCTGACAATCGCTTCGGTTGCGCTCGTAACTATCTAGCTTTCCCCCTAAAATTGGCACTCGGGCACCGCAAGTGCCAAGCCAGAATGTAACGGGTAGGGGGTACTTCATGGAGCGGCGGATGGAAATCTTGCGCGCCATCGTTGAGGACTACGTCGCTACCAATGAGCCAGTGGGGTCGAAAGTTCTGGCCGCTCGCCATGGCTTGAGCATTTCGCCAGCAACGATTCGAAATGAAATGGCTGCCCTTGAAGATGAAGGGCTAATCATCCAACCGCACACAAGCGCCGGACGTATCCCGACAGATTTAGGGTATCGAGTCTTCGTTGATCGCCTCTCGACAGTGAAACCACTTTCCGCGCCGGAGCGACGTGCAATCGACAAGTTCCTTGAGGGCGCAGTGGATCTCGATGATGTTGTCGCGCGCACCGTCCGTTTACTCTCCCAAGTTACACATCAAGTGGCAATAGTGCAGTATCCATCGTTGACGCGCTCTGCCGTCCGACATATCGAAGTTCTTTCACTTGCACCAAATCGATTGATGTTGGTATTAATCGCTGACACTGGACGGGTCGAGCAGCGCATCTTGGAACTGCCGCGCGACATGGATGAGAGCACCCTCACCTTGTTGCGAAGTAAGCTCAACGCTCGATCTGTTGGCAAGAAGTTAGCGGCGCTGCCAGAGACTCTGAAGGGCCTTGAAGAGGAGTTCGCAGAAAATACTGCGACCAATATTCGGCAGGTTATCGGAGTAATTCTTGAAATGGCAATAGAGAGAAGCGAAGAGCGAGTGGTGGTTTCTGGTACATCAAATCTTGCTCGCCATGCTCCAGACTTCAATGAGAGCGTGCACCCAGTCCTTGAAGCGTTAGAAGAACAGGTTGTTTTACTACGACTTTTGGGTGAGGCGGTCGATGAGATGAAAGTCAAAATCGGACATGAACAAGAGAATAAGAAATTGCACTCAACGAGCGTGATCACAACTGGATACGGGCCAACTGGAGATGCAGTAGCGACTCTGGGAATTATTGGACCCACGCGGATGGACTACCCAACCTCTATGGGAGCTGTCAGTGCTGTCGCACGTTATGTCAGCAGATTTTTACAAGAGGAAATCTAATGGCTCAAGATCATTACTCAGCGCTGGGGTTAGCTCGCGAGGCATCTGCAGATGAAATTAAACGGGCATATCGAAAATTAGCGCGCGAGCTTCATCCTGACGTTAACCCCGACCCAAAATCACAAGAGCGATTCAAAGAGGTGACACACGCCTATGAGATTTTGAGCGATCCAGATAAACGTCGAAGTTATGACATGGGTGGCGACGGAGGGTTTGCCGGCGGCTTTGGTTTTGGCGACATCATGGATGCCTTCTTCGGTGGTGGTGGATCACGCGGGCCACGAGCACGTGTGCGTCGTGGACAAGATGCCTTGATTCGAATTGATCTCACTCTTGAAGAGGCAGCTTTTGGAAGTGAGCGCGAATTAACAGTAGAGACTGCCGTGACTTGCGAAGTGTGCACCGGAACTGGTTGTGCGCCAGGGAGTTTGCCAACAACATGTGAACTCTGTCGTGGACGAGGCGAAGTGCAACAGGTAACCCGTTCGATCCTTGGCCAAATGATGACCTCACGTCCATGTGCGAATTGCCAAGGATTTGGTACGACAATAAAAGAGCCATGTGGTGAATGTGCGGGCGATGGGCGAGTACGTTCTCGTTCGACCTTAGAGATAAATATTCCAGCAGGAATCGATGATGGAAATCGGATTCAACTCTCTGGCAAAGGAGAGGTAGGTCCAGGTGGTGGGCCAAGTGGCGATCTGTATGTGGAAGTTCACGTGGCTAGCCATGAAACCCTTGTTCGAGATGGCGATGATCTTCATTCACCGCTAGCTATTTCCATGGTTGATGCAGCGCTGGGGACTACCGTTGAAATCGAGAGCCTTGATGGGTTGCTCCAAGTGCCGATCCCGCAAGGAACTCAAAGTGGCACCACTATTCCGGTCCGAGGAAAAGGCGTGACCAGGCTTCGCGGAGCAGGGCGCGGAGATCTCTTTGTGCACGTGGAAGTTGTGATTCCAACCAAGCTTTCAGATCCAGAAGCGCAGCTGCTTCGCTCTTTTGCACAGATGCGTGGAGATAAAGAGCGCGTTTCGGTGAGTAACACGCAAGGTGGCGAGACTGGATTTTTCTCACGACTCAAAGATGCGCTAGGTCGCTAACGGTGTACACCCTCTTTTTTATTGCCCCAAATGAGATAAAAAAAGATGACATCACAGTTGACGGTACTGAAGCTCGCCATGCCATTTCAGTACTACGTGTGCGCACTGGAGAGATCATTCGTTTAGCGGATGGTCTTGGCAATTGGGTTGAAGGGGAGATCAATTCGGTAGCAAAAGATTCGCTAACCATTTCAGTAAGTAGCCGGGGAATCGATCGTGCGAACGTCACAGCCATCACCACTGCGCAAGCATTACTAAAGGGTGATAACCAGAAGGCTGCTTTAGATCAACTGGTGCAATCGGGAGTGGATTCAATCATCCCTTGGCGCGCATTTCGATCGATTGGCGCTGCCGATAAGAGTGAGAAATGGCAAGAAGCCATTCGCGCCGCTGCCAAGCAGTCACGTCGGTCAAGAATTCCGATTCTTCTCCCAAAGGTAGAGTTACATGAGCTCAGTAAAAGCTTCACTCGATATGACAAAGTGATTGCGCTACACGAGGGCGCCTCGAGTAAGTTGACGACAATTACTGGATTAGAAAAGTGCCGAGAGGTACTTGTCATAGTTGGCCCCGAAGGGGGATTAACTGATGATGAGCTTACAGCGCTAACAACTGCCGGCGCACAAGCAGTGTCTTTAGGTGACCCCGTGATTCGGGCCGACCTTGCAGGCGCGCTTGCTATCGCTGCAATTAACGCGTTAACTGGCAATTGGTAATCGGCGAGAGCGAGCAAACACCATGAGCACTTCTGCAACCGAGTGCATTTTTTGCAAAATCGTTTCGGGTGAGATTCCTGCACCACATCTGGCATCCAATGCCGATGCAATTGCGATCGCTGATATCTCTCCCGTTGCTCCCACCCATTATTTGATCCTGCCCCGACGACACGAAGCGAACGCTATTGCGCTCCATCGAAGCGAACCGGAGGCGATGACGGCTATCTTCGCCCTCGTAGACACCCTCATAACGCAATCTGGACTCTCGGATTACCGATTGATTTTCAATACTGGCGAAGAAGCTGGGCAGAGCGTCTTTCATGCGCACCTGCATCTAATCGCCGGCAGGCCGTTGAGCTGGCCGCCAGGCTAGACTGGTAGCAATGGAAAAAGCCACCCGCTTGCTCCCCAAAGAGCTCTCTTCGGTCGCCCTCTTTGGCCCAGCAGATATCAATCTTCGTGCAATCGAACGCGCGTTCCCTGCCCTTGAAATCACCGTTCGCGGCAATGAGGTACAAGCCCGTGGCGAGCGAAAAGATCTAGATGCTTTCGAGAAGTTGCTAGCACAACTGGTGCTCTTGGTAGAGCGTGGTCAAGAGGTGACGCCACAAGGCTTAGAGCAAAGTCTAAAAATGCTCCGCGGTAATTCGCTTCCTGGTGAAGTGCTCTCCTTGAATATTCTCAACACCCGTGGACGCACAATTAGACCGAAGACACTAAACCAGAAACATTATGTTGATGCCATTGATAAGAACACCATTGTGTTTGGCATTGGACCAGCTGGAAGTGGAAAGACCTATCTTGCTGTAGCGAAAGCCGTCCAAGCGTTGCAGAGCAAACAAGTTACTCGAATCATTCTCACCCGACCAGCAGTAGAAGCGGGGGAGCGACTTGGATTCTTGCCTGGAACTTTGCACGAAAAAATTGACCCCTACCTACGTCCGCTTTTTGATGCATTGCATGACATGATGGATCCAGACTCGATTCCTAAACTTGTTGCCAATGGCACTATTGAAATTGCGCCGCTGGCATACATGCGTGGTCGAACACTCAACGATGCTTTCATAATTCTCGATGAGGCACAGAACACTTCGCCGGAGCAGATGAAAATGTTCCTCACTCGCTTGGGGTTTGGTTCCAAGATGGTGATCACTGGCGATATCACGCAGGTCGATTTACCAAGTGGCATCAAGTCCGGGCTCAAAGTTGTCCGAGAAATTCTAGGAAAAGTGGTCGATTTAGAGTTCATAGAACTTACTTCAGAAGATGTGGTTCGCCACAAAATTGTCGCCGACATTGTTGAAGCCTATGAGCGATTTGATGAGCAGAATAGCTCTGCACGCCCACGCCCGTTACACAAGGATCGATAAGTGCCCATTCTTTTTGAGAATGAAACTGAATTTGAGTGCCCCGAAAGCGAGCTACTCTCTTTAGCTGCATATGCATTAACTTTCATGAAAATCGACGATCGTGCGGAGCTTTCTATTCTTGCTGTAAACGAGGATGAGATGGAACGGCTACACATGGAGTGGATGGATGAAGAAGGCCCCACTGATGTGCTTTCGTTTCCGATTGACCAATTGCGTCCGGGCCAACCACTGGCAGAGGGAGAGGGGACTCTGGGCGATGTAGTGCTCTGTCCTGCGGTAGCACAGCGTCAGGCTGAAGTTGCCGCACATGGCACGATTGACGAGCTGCAGATACTTCTCGTGCATGGAATCCTTCATCTGATGGGTTTTGACCATGCAGAAAAAACAGAAGAGATTGAGATGTTTACTTTGCAAACGCAAATAATCTCAGAGTGGAAGAGAGCGCGATGAGTTTTACTGAACTATTGCTCATCCTATTGCTTCTGGTGTTTGCTGGATTTTTGGCTGGCACCGAGAGCGCTCTGAGTAATCTCTCTCGAGTCTTCATCGAGGATAAAAGCGTGGCGAAGAGCCGTGGCTCTCGTGCGCTACTGAAGTTCTCTAAAGATCCATCTCGCTTTCTCAACGTTGTATTGCTCGTCCGTAAGATCGCTGAGTTCGCCGCCGCCGCACTAGTGGCACAAATTGCCCTTAACCAACTACAAAATCAACGAGAAGCTCTCGCGCTAACCGTTCTCATCATGGTCATCGCCTCTTACGTTCTTGTTGGTGTGGGCCCACGCACCCTAGGAAAGCAACATCCTGAGAAATGGGCACTGCCCGGTGCTGTTATCGCAGTTGTGCTTGCGCGAGTGCTCTCTCCAGTCACTCGCCTTCTTATCGGGATTGGAAATGCAATCACTCCAGGAAAAGGTTTTAAGCAAGGTCCGTTCTCTACGGAAGCGGAATTTCGGGATTTAGTCGATCAAGCGCGCGAGCGAGGTTTCGTGGAAGAAGATGAACACGAAATGATTCACTCGGTCTTTGAACTTGGGGATACCTTGGTCCGTGAGGTTATGGTGCCTCGTACAGACATGGTGTACATCGAGCGAGACAAGACGCTTAGACAAGCTCTCTCCCTTGCGCTCCGCTCTGGTTACTCGCGAATTCCCGTCATCGGGGAGAACCTTGATGACATCATCGGAATCGCGTATATCAAGGATTTAGCCAAACGTAGCCATGATTACCGTGAGGCAGAGCAGAGCGAGCGGGTAGAAGACTTAATGCGCCCGGCTAACTTTGTCCCGGAGAATAAAATGGCAGACGAATTACTTAAAGAGATGCAGTCTGAGCAGATTCACCTAGCAATAGTGGTTGATGAATATGGCGGAACAGCAGGATTGGTCACCATTGAAGACATTTTGGAGGAGATCGTCGGAGAGATTTCCGATGAATTTGATGATGATGAAGATGAGCAACTGGAGCAACTGAGTAAGAACAAGTATCGAGCGCGAGCGCGAATTCATCTAGAAGATCTTGAAAGTGAACTAGGAATAACCTTCGCTGATGATGATAAAGAGTCGGTAGATACCCTTGGCGGCCTGCTTGGCAAACATATCGGACAGGTACCAATCCCAGGTAGCGAGATTACAATTGGAACCTGGCGCTTTACCGCTGAAAGACCAATTGGTCGCAGGAAGCGCGTGGGAACGGTTTTGATTGAGAACGAGGGGAGCGATAGCGATGAGCACACTGAGCAACAGTGAGGACCAGAAGCTAATTACCCTTGCGAGCGCTTCAATGCAACGGAACAACGTGACACAGAGCGCAGCTCTTCGCGATGGGACCGGACGAACGCATGTTGGCAATGTAATTGCTTTGGACTCACTGGAATTAGATGCATTGCAAGTAGCTCTTGCAATGGCGGTATCAAGCGGTGCAGAAGTTATCGAAGCGGCCGTGATTGTTGGGCAGCGCCCAAGTGACATCTCACTCGAAAATGTTCGGGAAATTTCGAAAAATTCGATGGTCTGGCATGTGACTGCGGATGGGTCTGCTCACGGGCTTTAACCGATAGAATCGGCCAATGCGGATTGCGCGTTTTACCCCTCCTCAGGAAATCTCTGCCTCACCACTTTTTGGAGTGGTTACCGGAGATGAGATCGAAATTCTTAGCGGTGACCCGCTTTACTCTGGAATTGTCAAAACTGGCGAGAAGGTGGCGCTAAATAAAGTGAAGCTGTTGGCCCCTGTCATCCCAAGAAGCAAAGTGGTGTGTGTGGGAAAGAACTATGCAGATCATGCGAAAGAGATGGATAGCGCAGTTCCTGAGCAACCAGTGCTATTTATTAAACCGAATACTTCGGTGATCGGCCCCGATGATGCAATTGTGTGGCCTACGATGAGTAAAAAAGTCGATCACGAGGCTGAACTCGCTGTTGTGATTGGAAAAATTTGCAAGGATGTTCCGAAAGATCGCGTCAAGGATGTTGTTTTCGGGTACACCATTGCCAACGATGTAACTGCGCGAGATCTACAGAAGATCGATGGCCAGTGGTCGCGAGCCAAAGGCTTCGACACTTTTTGTCCGCTCGGACCATGGATTGAAACTGATATCGACCCAAGCAACTTAGCAATCTCGGCATCAGTTGACGGGGAGCTTCGACAAAGCGACCGAACTTCATCGATGATCTTTGATATTCCTACCATCATTAACTTTGTCTCTCAGGTTTACACGTTACTTCCAGGTGATGTCATTCTTACTGGCACTCCAGCGGGTGTGGGGGTCATTCCTGTCGGTAGCACAGTTGCTATCTCCATTGAAGGTATCGGAACGCTAGCGAATAGAGCGGTAGCTCATGGGTAATCGACCGATAAAGGTGCGCTTCGCACCTTCTCCAACTGGTGATCTGCATGTTGGCAATATTCGAACTGCGCTTTTTGATTGGGCATATGCGCGCCATACCGGCGGAATTTTTCTCTTTCGCATTGAAGATACCGATCGCAGCCGAGTGACCGATGAATACATCGCTGCGGCAATCGACACTTTGAAATGGCTTGGTCTCAGTTGGGACGAGGGGCCAGAGGTAGGTGGCCCGCACGGGCCATACTTGCAATCACAGCGCCTGGACATTTACAGCGAATGGGCTGATCGATTTATCAAACAAGGCGATGCCTACTATTGCTATTGCTCTCCTGATGAGTTGGAAGCGCGGCGCGAGGCTCAAAAAGAATCAGGCCAGGCCCCCGGGTATGACGGCAAGTGTCGTTCGATTAGCGATGAGGATCTAGCGCGCTATCGCGCACAAGGGCGCGAACCTGTCATCCGAATGCGGATGCCCGATGGAAGCACCACCTTCACTGATGTGATTCGTGGGGAGTGTACTTTCGATCACAACTTCGTTCCAGATTTCGTTCTCGTGCGCGCAGATGGATCGCCGCTCTACACGCTTGCAGTGGCCGTTGATGATGTATTGATGGAAGTAACGCACGTCTTGCGCGGTGAAGATTTACTCTCTTCGACGCCACGTCAGATCCGCGTCTATCAAGCGATGGGCGTAAAAGCAGAGGATTACCCGCTCTTCGCGCATCTGCCATTTGTCATGGGAACGGATAATGCAAAGCTCTCAAAGCGCAATGGTGAAACCTCAATTGCGTGGTATCGCGAGCAAGGATTCTTACCAGAGGCGATTTGCAACTATCTCGCGCTACTTGGATGGTCGCCAGGCGATGATCGAGAGAACCTCACGCTTAAAGAGTTGACAGAACTTTTCACTATTGAGCGAGTTAACTCAAATCCAGCGCGATTTGATATGAAGAAGCTTGAGAATATCAACGGCGACAAGATTCGCGCGCTCACCCTCGATGATTTCTATCAATGGTCGCTGCCCTTTTTGCAAAAGGCGAAAGTTGTAGCAACTCCGATAACTAATGAGCAAGAGAGTGTGGTCCGACAAGCGCTGCCAATCATTCAAGAGCGACTTATCAAGCTCTCCGAAATCCCAGGAATGTTGGCGTTCCTCTTCACTGAGAAAGTTGATTTAGATCCAGATTCTGTAGCGAAGTATCTCGATGGGGATGCGAAGGGGATCATCTCTAAAGCAATTGAGGTGCTCACACCACTTTCGACCTGGAGCCATGAGGCAATCGATGGTGCGCTACGTGTGGCGCTTATCGAGCAGATGGGGCTCAAGCCTCGACTTGCCTTTAGCGCTATTCGCGTTGCAATTACAGGAAGCCATATCTCACCGCCGCTCTTTGAATCGATGGAAATCCTTGGTAGAGAGCGGGTATTGGCCAGGCTTGCAGCGATTTAAATCGATTTAATCTAGAGGGCGAGAAGCAGGTATCCTTAGGCGCTCTGTAGTGGGGTATGGGGTAACTGGCAGCCCAGCGGATTCTGATTCCGTTAGTCTAGGTTCGAATCCTGGTACCCCAGCGAAAAAATTTCATATCTTGGCCCCGTCGTCTAGCGGCCTAGGACTCTGGCTTCTCAAGCCAGCTACGAGGGTTCGAATCCCTTCGGGGCTACTCCTAGAAAATGTAAGAAGAGATCAAGTAACGCTATCGGTACTCAAATACCGATAGCTATTTCCCACTCAAGAACTCAGAGATGCGAGCTGCAGTAGCGATGACCGCTGCAGCGTGGGTACGTCCAGGCTGTCTACCCAATCTTTCGATAGGACCACTCAGGCTTATCGCGGCAATCACGCGATTATGTGGTCCACGAATCGGAGCAGAGACGCTGGCAACTCCTGCTTCGCGTTCACCAACGCTCTGTGCCCACCCACGCCGTCGAACTGCTGTCAGCGTTGCTGCATCAAACCGAGCGCTTTTCACGATCTTATTAATTCGATCTGGCTCTTCCCATGCGAGTAATACCTGTGCCGCTGAACCAGCCTGCATGGTGAGCGCAGAACCAACAGGAACGCTATCGCGAAGTCCAGATAGTCGATCGGCTACCGCAACGCATAATCTCAAGTCACCTTGGCGTCGATAAATTTGCGCGCTTTCTCCCGTTGCATCGCGGAGCGCGGTAAGTGCAGGAGCGGCGATGACCAGCAACCGATCTTCACCTGCGCTCTGAGCGAGTTCACCCTCGCGCGCGCCAATAGTAAATCGACCGTGGAGGTCGCGAGCAATGAAACGGTGATGTTCTAAAGCGACCGCAAGGCGATGACATGTTGGGCGCGCAATCTTTGTTGCAGCGACTAATTCGGCCAGTGAGAGTGGACCGGCCTCTAGCGCATTGAGAATCGCAATGGCTTTATCGAGTACGCCGACCCCACTGCCTACTATGCTTTCCATGATATGATACTAACATCTCATATGGTGAGATGGCTATATTGAATGGAATGAAACCGGATAGTTACGGGAGTGGTGCGATGGGAAAGACCTTAGCCGAGAAAATCTGGAACGACCATGTTGTGCATAGCGCTGCTGGCGAACCTGATTTGTTGTACATCGATCTCCATCTGATTCATGAGGTAACAAGCCCGCAGGCTTTTGACGGGTTGCGTCTTTCTGGGCGCACCGTGCGTAGACCAGATCTCACCTTGGCCACCGAAGATCACAACACGCCAACAATCGACATTGATAAGCCCATTGCGGATCCAATTTCTAAGCTCCAGGTCGATACTCTTCGGAAGAATGCGGCTGAATTCGGAATTCGCCTGCATTCATTGGGTGATATCGAGCAGGGAATTGTGCACGTTGTCGGACCTCAATTAGGAATCACGCAGCCTGGGATGACTATTGTTTGTGGCGATTCGCATACCTCAACTCACGGCGCATTCGGTGCGCTCGCCTTCGGTATTGGAACGAGTGAAGTAGAGCATGTACTTGCCACTCAAACACTTCCGCAGGCAAAACCGAAAATGATGGCAGTTAATGTTGAAGGCACTTTGCGTAAAGGCGTTACGAGTAAAGACATCATCCTCGCGCTCATCGCAAAAATCGGCACTGGCGGTGGACAGGGTTATGTCATTGAGTACCGCGGCAGCGCGATACGTGCGCTGTCCATGGAAGCTCGTATGACTATTTGTAACATGTCAATTGAAGCAGGAGCGCGTGCCGGGCTCATTGCTCCCGATCAAACGACTTTCGATTACATCAAAGGTCGATCACACGCTCCCGAGGGAGAAGAGTGGAACCGCGCAGTTGAGTATTGGAAGAGCCTTTACTCTGATAGTGATGCGACATTTGATGTTCAAGTTGATCTCGATGCCAACTCACTCTCGCCTTTTGTCACTTGGGGTACCAACCCAGGCCAGGGTGCGCCATTAGATTCAATAATTCCTGCACCAAGTGATTTCGCCGAAGAAGGCGCACGCAATGCGGCCGAGCGGGCGCTTGAGTACATGGGTCTTCAGGCGCACACACCACTTAAATCAGTGAAGATTGACACGGTCTTCCTGGGCTCCTGCA
>Ga0315904_10002433_pt1 | contig 28872 bp, 48 predicted proteins | sample LakEriMetagenome_6_FD_203529 | JGI IMG/M metagenome (GOLD analysis project Ga0315904, IMG submission 203529) | Freshwater fungal communities from buoy surface, Lake Erie, Ohio, United States - Buoy 12 MA120 | ecosystem: Environmental > Aquatic > Freshwater > Lake | place: USA: Lake Erie, Ohio...
ATGGTAGGCCATTTATAGCCAAGCTCTGTGAATTGAGCCTTAAGCTCTTCGATTGTTGGTGCTTTCATTCTTTCTTAGTTCTTTATCTCGTTTGCTTAAGTAGACTTTAAGCTTTCGCTCATAGTCTCTACGTGTCTTTTCTTCCTTTGTCATGTATATTAGTTAGTGAAATCTCTCACGTTAAATCGACTCCAAGCGCTATCGTAATTTCTACCCTCGCTAAAAGCTATAGTGCTTTGTCTATTCACTTTGCGTAATGGGTGAATGTCAGGGAAGTTATTAGATGTGTATTCAGGATAGCTGCTGCTATTGTCGCACAAATAATCTACTAAGCGCTGAGTGTACCACTGAGCATTCTCACGTGCCTTCTCTACTAAGCTATCCATCTCCCCCTTAGTTATGGCTGTAGTGTTCTCTGATTGGCGAGTAACTAAGTTACCATTATCATGCTTATACATGAGGAACGGATAAAGCTCTACCATGGTCCACCAAGCTGTAGGCTTTACGATGTATTCGTTTAATAAAGTCTCATAGACTCCTGTTAACGTGCCGTTCTCAATTTCAGATTTAATCTTGTTAGTAAGATCAGTTCCAAGGTACAGAGTCATGTACTTATCCTGTGCAAGATACATCGCAGGGCGAATAAGATTAGTATCTACAGCTTCATTAAGTTGAGTGTACTTCTTAAGGAACTCCTCGTTGATGAATAATATTTCGGGTGCTATTGCCATGTTCTTTTATTTTTAATTTGTTCCTGGGTATCTGCCATTATTCGGTAAGTCATACGTGCGAGTGTTAGCTGTAGCGAAGTCTTTAGCTATATCTTTCAAAGGCATGCCTGCACGTATAGCTCTTGCTACTGAAATAGGATTAGATGACTCTAAGCCATTATCTGCAATAAATCTTCCTTTCTCACGCTTTCTAAAATAGACTCTTCTCTCCCAAAAATGTTTACAATTGACTGAGCCCTTGTATAACCATACGCTGTAAGTTGAGCCATTGTGGCCCATCTTAGGATTAAGGTCATTTGTGTCTGCACTCATTGCAGTTAAATCTTCATATCTATAAACAAATCCAGCACGTGCAGCACTTACCATCTGCCTGCAGAATCTTCTACTATTAGCGCTTAGATTCTTTGAATAAGAATAACGAATCTTATACAATCCGCTATCCATTTCAGAAGGCTTATCAGGATCAGAGTAGCTTCTAACTGAAGCAAGATTAACAGGCTCAGCTTCGATAAGCTCCCACTCTTCCTCATCTACTATCTCTCCTTTATCTGCCAAGAATTCACACCACCAATTCTCATCATCTTCTGTGAAGATTGGAGGCTTCTCTTGTGGATCGGCAGAAAGTTCAGTCTTATATCTGTTGTAAATTGCAGTAGCCCAGGCTCTCCCTGCATCACCACCCCATAACTGCCATGCTACTCTGCCTGCTGTTGGGAAGCCTTCCTCTCCTTGATTCCATCCACTTGCTTCCTTATCTACAGCGTGTCTTTCAAAATAGCTGTACATGCGTGTAATGGTCTCATAAGATAGGTTACGCTTATTGCTGATGTCGCGTGCTCTTGCTACTCCTACCTCAGTGCCACCTCTGCCGTATTCCTCTCGCCACTTTAAACCTAACTCAGCCTCTGCGGCCATCTCATTAGTAGGCTCAAAAGATTCAGGAATCTCTAAATTAATCTTTTTTTTTTCAGCGCTTAGCTGAGTTGTTGCATTTTGTGCAACAGTTGTTGTAGTGATTTCTTCGCCGAAAATATCATTAGACTCAATGTATAAATCAGCAACAATGCCCATGCCTTTAAATATCTCCTCAAGTGAATCAGTTATAATTTGTTGGTAAGGCTCAATGATGTTTCTGTTGAAGATGCGGTAAGCCTGCTTCATTTCATCTGCGTTGCTGCCTAATCCACCTGAATCTCTAATACCAAATAACAAAGGTGAAGTAACTCTGTGAGCTGCTAATATGTTTTCTCTTGATTGCGTGCTTAACTCTTGCCACTGCTTATCGGCATCAGTCATATTCACAATATCCAAACGAGGTGCTCTATCTGCAGATTCATTAAATGTAAATACTACTTTACCTGCTTTTTTAGCACCTACCATAGTCTCCCAGTTCCTTCTGATAGCTAACTGCTCTTCAGGATCAGGGATTCCATTGTTAAAGTGCAGCATGTAAGAAGGTGCCATACCATTACTTAAGAAAGCTCTATAAAATTCACTGATATCTCTTGTGATTTCAATGTAGTTAATAGCACTGTAATAATCAGGCTTAGGATAGTAAGCGCTGCCTGGTGTCATCACTCCAATAAAAAGCACTTGAGAAGGCTCATCTGCTTTCGTTGTAGGATTGTACATAGGAATGAACGTAGGAATGTTTTTCTTCTTACGCGTGTCGCTCCAATCCTTTGAGTAGTAAATGCCAGGTATAATGTCCTCATCATTCGCCACTGCTAATCTGCAATTCTCATAAGGCAAATGATTAATCTTAGCAATAGCGCTTCTATCTACGCTCCAAATAACTTCTAAGTAATAGCCACCTTGCATCTTTGCATCCAATGCAATTGGCCTGCGGATAGTGTTAAGCTTAAGCCTATCTATCTCTCTTTGAGCAGCAGGATTATTGCTCTTAATTTCCTTTCCTGCTATCATAAATGCAATGCTCATAGTTAGAGCAGAGTGCACAGGAGAGGCATAGTATAAATCAATGAGATAATTACTAAACAAATTAGCCTCGCCAAGTGTTACCCATCCTTTAGGTGTTTCTTTCTCGGTAGCTTCCTGAGGCATTGCTGCTCCAAGATTCACTAACATTGGTACTGATGGCTGTGCTATATTATCCATTGTAAGTAATATCGTTATCTATTGTTAAATTCGGCTCAGTAAATCGCGGAGTGCTTACATCTTCTACTATTAAATACCCCTTCTCAATTACTCCTACTACAGCCGCATTAGTTGGATCTAAATTAGTGCTGCTATTCTGCCCATAAATAACATAACTGAACCGAGCTGGATAGTTAATTAGTAGGCTTGCAGCTGTTGGTGTGTTGGCATTCGTGCCAATCTGAATGGTAGTATACCTATCATTCTCTGCTATCTTGGTAGGGATAGCATAAAGCTTTTGTAATGTCTGCTCATTAGTTAGCTGAAGCAGATAATGTGTGTATGGGTTAGCAAGCAAAAGCTCCCCTTCCTTTAGTGTAAGGTAGAGGAGCTGTGCTGCTGTATTTTTTACTAAATAAATCATGCTTTAAAGATAGCACAATTTAGTTTACAATGTACCTGCTACTACAGTAACTGTAGAGAAGTCTGCAAATGGAGAATCTCCAGGATCTTGGTCAAGCAAATAAGCTTTATCTTTCTCCTCGCCTGTGAAGGTAATTGTATATCCTACAAGGTCACCCTTGGTAGTACCGGTAGTAGTAGTGAATGCAGTAACCTCAACACCATCCTTATACCCACACATCCAAATGTTATTGTTATTGTCCTGAACGAATAATACGTTACGACCTTTAGCAATGTTTTGAAGTTGTAGTGAACGTGCAGCGCTCATCCCATGGAATGAAGCTACAACAGTTTGAGTATAGAACACTGTGCCATTTTCGATAGAGATTGTACCCTCTTCTGTGAATGATCCTGTGTGCTTAGGTAATTCGAATTCGTAAACACTACCTGTTGCAAGAGCAGTAACTAAGTTACTTGTTCCATCAATAGTAGCAGTGTTAGCGAAGGTAGCATAAGCTCCGAGATAGATGGCTTTAATGCCACCAATCGATTCTTTGCAATTTATCTGGAATCCAGCCGTTGTCAAGCAACTCATGTCTTTGTATGTTTAATTATTAGTATTAAAACAAAATTACCTTTGCAAAGAATGGGCAGCTCTTAGCTTACCCACTCTTTTAACAAAGGAGTATTAATTAGGGATTCATGAATCCTAAGATAGCCTCAGCAGGGATAGCTACTTGAGTACCTGCGCGGAACTTCATAACCATGCGAACATTGTCAGAACCATCTGTAACAGACATATCTACCACCTTAACTTCGTTGAAGTCAGAAACCAAGTCAGTTCCGAAGAAAAGATTATCAGCCTTAGCAAATAAAGCTACGTTGTCAGGAATACCTGGGCATACATAGATTTCGTATCCATCGAACATCAATGGGTAGTTAGAAGCAGCGTTAAACTGTTGTAAGTAACCCAAAGCTGATAAAGCTTGACGGTAGAACTGAGCAGTCTTACGGTTAACGTAAAGCTTAACAGAAGCATCACCGATTAATGTAGCAGGCAATGCGTTAGCCAAAGTAGTCAATGAAGATACGATGTTAGCAGCAGTGAATGCGTTAGCGAAGTCAACATCAGGAGTACCACTCTTAGCAGTATCCAACACTTTCAAAATTCCGTTGAAAGCAGTGAAAGAAGAGCTTTCAAAGTTACCTTGCCACAAAGTGTATTCGATGTTCTCAGCTACTTTACCTGAAAGGTGCGCGATAACGAAATCAGCGAAGTTAGCAGGAAGAGTATCGTTAGCAAATCCACGACCTGTTTGAGCCGCTTCCCAATCTTTTGCAAACTGATTCTTACAAACTTCCAAATTTACTTTAAGGTCAGTAACAGTCAATACGCGCTCTGCCAAAGTCAAGGTAGAATCAGCGTTGTCGAAGTCACAACCCCATGCTTTCACGATTCCTGTAGAAGCTAAAGTCTTAAGCACCATCTTGTGCTTTACATTTTCCTTAACGGTTACGTAGTTGTTAGCAATAGTGTCTCCTGACAATACTGCCGCGCTAATGTATGGCAGAGCTAACTCGCCAGCATAGCTTGAAGAAATGGATAAATTAGATGCCATTTTTTTTGTTTGTTTTTATGTTTATGTTATTTGAATTTGCTTAAAATTGTGAATGCTCTTTGCTGAGATGTCATGCGAGACATGTCTACGTTTTGAGCTGGTGCTGTTTGGCGAGATTGCTTAACAGTTGTAGCTGCAGGAGCTTGTGAAAGCTCAACAATTTTCTTTTCAGCAGCGCTAAGTTTAGCCTCGAATTCAGCAATGATGTTGTTAAGTAAGCCTTCAACCTGCTCTTTAGAGTAAGTCTCAGCAACCTCTTGTTCAACCGTAATCTCTACCTCAGGCTTCTCTACTTCTACCTCTTCGATAGATGCGATTACTCCACTTGCTACAACAATCTTTTTGCCGTTGTCTAAAGTGTATTCGCCATCTGCTAAAGGTGAAGGATTGCCGTCTGCATCCATTACGAAAATCTCTACTCCCTCAGCCCATTCGGCAGCAGGTGAATAGATCATAGTGCCATCCATCAAAGCGCCTTCTGCCATCATCTCTACCTTAGTAGATTCTTCAACAGCAGGAGTCTCTTCAACAGACAATTTCACCCCATGCTTACTAAGCGCTGGAGCGAACTTTTCTAAAATTTCTTGAATCATGTTCATGTGTTATATTAGTTAGTGGAAAAAATTAAGAATTCATTTCAAGCGCCTGAGCCAATTCAGCCAATAGCTTCTCTAAGTCTTTCTCTTCTACGTTCTTCTCAGTTAGTGGTGTAAACCATCCTTCTATTGAAAAGCCTTTAACCTCGCCATTCTTTACAGCAGCCCATGTAGCATCATCATCTACCTTAACACCAATCATCCAGGTGCCATCCGGTAGCTCGAATCCGTAGTTATCTCCCTTATCAGCTCCTGCCTTAATCCATGATTCTACAACAGTTAAGTTGTTTACCGGCATCTCATGCTGAATGGTGTGGTTATGGTGCATGTTACGCTTAAGGAATTCCTGAGCAGTTTGCTCAATTGTCTCTTTAGAGTAAGTGATAAAATACTTTTCACCATTGCCATCATATCTAACTATAGGCTGATTAGGAATAAGTGCAGGGCCGTAAAGCATTCTCTTCTCTCCATCTTCTACGCGAGCAAGCATTAAATTCTGCTTACTAAGCGCCACGAAGTCTACCATTATGGCAGGCTCAGATACTAAACTTACTGCATACACGCCCATGTTAGAATCCTCTTCGCCTAAGCCGTATTCAATCAGTTTTAATTTATCATTCATAGGTTTCATTTATTTCAAATAGTATAGCTTCAATTACTTCATCAATTATGAGCTCAGTATCTTGTAGCTCACTCTTATCAATTTCAGATAGTGCATTTCGAACTCCTCTTTCTATGCACTTTTTAAGTAGTGGAAAGTTTGCCATATTCGTTATAGATATGATTGGTCTATTATCTTTTGACGTGCCTCCAATGCGTTAGCTACGTTACCTGCAAGTACATAAGTCTCTGCAGTGCCAGGTGCGTTAGTCTGCATGTTAGCTCCGCTAAAATCTACAGCTGGTGCATTAGATGCTGATGGTGCTGTTAAGTTACCCCCATTAGGTGAAGGCACACTGCCATTAAACTGCGTTTGATTAATCTTAACTATATTAGCTATACCTGCCGCTGCTAATGCTGCTGCCTTCACAAAGTTCATTCCTGTTAACTGATCTTGTGGCACTGCTAATTGTTGTACAATACCTGAAGCCATGGCTATAGTAGCCTGAGCTTTCTGAATCATCTTGTTACGTTCAAAAGCTTTACGTTGGCTTGCCTCATCTCCTTTAGCTGCTGCCTCGTTTAATGAACTTAACGCATCGAGTGCAAGGCCTGCCATCTCAAAATTAGATTGAATGTTAGCCATGCGTAGAGCTGCTTTTTCTTGCTCTAACTTTTTAGCATCTTCTAACTCTTTTGCTGCTAAGATTGCATTGGCCTCATTACGTTTATCTCTCGCCTCTTTCTCCTCATCTGCATATTTCTTTTGAATGTCAGCAATCTGCTTTTTTAAATTCTCAGCTATCATAGCCTCTGCTGCTGCATCTTCACCGGCTAATCTATAAAGCTCTTCACTTGCCTCAATAGCTGTAGTAATCTCTTTCTCTAATGCAGATTCTTGAAGTGCTTGCATTGCTTTGTATTTAGCATCTTCTGCCGCTATCTCTGCATCTCTTTGCTCTTTGTATAACTTTTTTGCGGCATCTAATTCATCTTGCGCTTTCTTTCGTGCATCTTCAGCTTTCTTATCTTTCTCTTTCTTAGCATCGTCATCTATCTTTTTAATAGACAGTTGAAAGCCTGCATAATCACTCTCCATCTGAGCTATCTCATGGCGCTGCTTATCTAATGATTCTTTAAGTTCTTTCTCTTGAGCTACAGGATCAATTAAGAATTCAGCAGCCATCTTACTGCCTGCTTCAGTTAACTTAGTGATTTCATCATTTAAGTTAATAGCTGTTATTTTTCCAAAGCCTAAAGTTTCAGATACTTTATTTGCAGTTGCTAATACAATGTCAATAGGAGCTACTAACAACCTTAACCCAAGCGCACTTAATTCTAATGCGCCTCTAATAACCTGTTCTAATATTTTTTGATTTCTTGAGCCAGCTTCTATCTGATTCTTAGCCTGCTGCTCTTGAATTTCTAAATTTACCTTCCCACTTTTTATAGCACTTTGTAATCCTGCCATTTTAAACTGCAGAATTTCCTTCTCGCTCTTGCCCTGAAGCCTTAATGCATTCTCTTGCAATAATGAATTATCATAAGCTTTCTTAGCTGCCTCAGCTTGAGCTTGTGCATTCTTTGCTGCCTCCCTCTGCTGTTCGTTAATTCCAGTTAATGCCGCTTCAAAGTCAGGAAAGAATTTAATTATCTTATCAAAGTTCATAGCAATACCTACAATTACTGCAGCCACTGCTAATAATGGATTAGCTAAGATAGCTTTACCTATTGCCTTGAATGCATTAACTCCAGCCTCAGCCATTGACTTTAAACCTTTGCTAATATCTTCAGGCTTGAGCCTTGCCAAGTTGCCACTAACTAAGTTGAGAGATTGGCTCAGCCCTTCAAAGTCTAAGTTCATTATCTGCTCACCCATCAGTCCAAATGAAGCACGCGCTCCTTCAATAGCAGGCCCTGTGTTTCCCTTAACAGCATCAGCCGCATCATTCATCCTATCCTTAAGCTCACCCATCTGAACGGATAGCTCTTGGAATTTCTTAGTGCCTGGATCGTATTGATCCTGCTCTTTTTTCAGCGCTTTATATTGCTGCGCTAAAGTCTTAGTAGCCTCTTCTACCTTAGTGGTATTCTTATCTGTTTTTTCAAGCTCTTTATTAATCTGCTCTAATCCTACAAAAGTTCCATCATCATTAAAGAGGAGCTTTAATACCATCTCTTGTGCTGCCATTATATTACGCTATAAATTGTTAATCCTATTAAGCTTACTCCTGTTATTAATATAGTGTAATTAATAGCTCTTATTTGCCACACTTTTAGCCTAGCGTGATGGATGCCACTTGCTTGCTTAAATTCTTTACTCTTACCAGGTACTCCTGAGCGCAATAAAGTCATACTAAATATAATGTCTTCTTGTGGATTTGTCATAATACAGGAATCTTTTGAAATTTAACTTGGGTGTACTGTAACGTAGCACTTATAACAGCTGTTTGTCCAGTCACATTGCATTCAATGTATGGCGCAATGGCACTGCCTACTATTGGTGTATGCAATACAAATTCATTAGCAGGAAATCCATTATGAAAACTTTGAATCTTATGAGGAGTGGTAGAATAATGTGTTACTTTATCTCTCCAAAACATGGTAGAATACTCCATAGATGCTACTCTATTTGTATATCCTGCGCCTGCGTAATTATACTCCATTATTGAAACGTAAAATTTCACCATCCACACAGATTCAGTAGGCATATTTATAGTATCGCCATTAACACCGTCAACAAATAAATCTATATCAGTTGGTTTCTCAGCTAAACTACCCAACCCCATGAGTTGAATGAAGCCATGTTGGCTGCGCCCTGGTAATGTTATTCCAAAATCATTTGCTCCATCATGCCAAGTACCCCCACCAAAGTGCACCCCTCTCAGATCAGCCTGAGCCCACTTACCTAACACAGTAGTGCCTTCTAAATTTGGACTGATGAAGTTACGATAGCCCATGGCTTGGCTGTAGTTGTTGTTAGGTGAGATAGCATGCCCTGAGCCACTAACAAAGATGCGTTCATTATTATTCTCAATTTCACCTCTATTCACGTTACCCATACCTGTAGCGCTCTTCTGATTACCACTTGTATTAGTAATGTTACTACCACCTACAGCATTGGGTGAGCTAATTACACCACTACCTCCACTCTCTCCGGTAGATGCAAAGCAGCGGCCTCTAACTGAGCTCCATGTGTAGCCGTAATATTCGCAGCACTCTTGTGAGCCATTGCTTAACGTACCGCTATAATTTACAAAGCGAACTGCTCCTGTAGTGGCGCTTATGGTAGATGGTGTGAACTGACATAAAGCTCCAATATCAAGTAAGCGCATGAGCTTGCATTTAGTTACTTGCTCTTCAGCTACTATGTAATCTGTTAGCTCTATCACTCTCCACCATGAATCTTTAACCCAAATCTTATCATTGAATTTTAAGTTGAATACATCGGTTACATCGAGCTGAAAATAAGCCTCCATTATCTTTTGCTCATCATCATAAATCTCTGCGATATACTGCCTCCAATATCTATCGAATAGCGTATGCAATGGCATGGCATCAATTGGATGCGGAGGAATCTCTTGACCGAAGTTCAGGTCATCAGTGCCTATCTCAGTTGGGATAGATTTGTAATGGCTCAGCAATGGGATAACTGTAAAGCTCGCATCTTCCGCTACCTCATCATACACCATAACTACAGCACTCTCTTCAAACGCTCTTTTATAAAGAATGCGAGGCCCTGGTGTCATGAACTCACCTTTCTCATTGAAATACTTTGGGATGATGTAGTTAGTGTTAGGTATTAAATCGCATGGCGAAGCTCCAAAGGTTAACTCTACTGTATAATCACTTGTGCTGAAGTCATTGCCTGCATCGGTTAAGCGAAGCTCACCATAAACTCTTTGAGCACCCTTCTTGTAAAACGCATTGAAGTAATCACCCTGATCTCTATAACTCCACTTCAGCACTCGCTTTCTAATATCTGAAGCTGGAGTAAGTGTGATATCTTTAGATGTGTCAAGCTTACTTGTCCAATCATAATCATCACCACTGCCCAAATATTCTATCATTGGAATAATCTCAACAGCGTTAGGCATGTTTGGATTAGGAACAAGTACAGCATTAAACATCTTCAGAATATCGCGCAAGTAATCTACCTGCTTCATTTCGGGAGCATTGAGTGCTATCTGAACAGGATAAGAATAAGCTAAGCCACTAACGTAAAAGAAGCCGAAATTACTATTGGTATATCCGTTAACAGGTTGAATAGTTATATTCTGCGAGCTACCAGGATGAGCTCTCATTATAACTGTATAAACATCTGCCTGCTGTACTTCTAATTGAAAGCTGCTATAAAAATTAAATGGGTTAATTGGATTCGTTGGAGTAAAGCCTGTACCTCCAATGTATTGAAACGATGTAGGGCCTATGCCCATTCCCTGAGGAAATGGAATTAAATCAGTAACTCCACCTCTCACACGTTGTAGCATTACGTCATAATAATGCTGATTATTGGCAGTATAGCCTGTAGTATCTACCTCTATTCTTAACTCAATTTCTACTTGTGCTGTGAATGTACCCTGAGCAGTGTATGCATTGGATGCCCAGCTGTTAGATGGATCACTTACCTCACTCCATCCTGTGAGCTGCTTTTGAAAGTAGCCATTAGCTCCTGCCACATTTAAGTTAAATGCAGTAGGTGATGTAAATTGTACTTTGAATTTAGCCTCATCATTGCTTAAGCCTTCCGTTGTTGGCTTAGTAACGTAGGGAATATACATTTCTTCAAGCTCAGCATTGAGCGTATCTCCGCTGTACGTAAAGCCTGCCTCTGTGATAATCTTATTAAGCAGCCATTTAGCCTGTAGTGCTAAGGTAAGCTCTCCGGTATAGATTGGATTAACTGAGCTGAATATCCTTCTGCTTCCTATCGTTGTATCTTCACTCCAATTCTGACCTCTATCAGTTAGCGTGTAACACATAGCCTCATTAAACAAGCTACCATCATTGATATCGTTAACAGTTGCATAATCATTATCATGAGCTAGATCTGTATAGTCTAATTCTTTAAGTAGCTTATCTCCAATGCTGCGAGCTAAATCAACAGTTTCACCAAAGAAAGCTATAACAAATTCATGCACCTTATCCTGATGCGTTACTGCCTGCTTAAATTGTATGTGTCCCTCTGCAATGGGTAAGGTGTTAACACTTAATGTAGCTTCAATTTTACGCAGCACATTAATTTGCGTAGTGTCATTATTGAGTAAGCTTGGGTTGTATTGCTGCCCAAAGAAATCTACGTTATTATTCGTTGCAGGTATTCTGAACTCACGCGAGAAAGCTCCCCTGGTAGTGAACTCAGAAACACTGTTAAAATTAGAAGAGTAGCTTATGCTCTCATTCTCGTAAAGGTCTACTATAATAGCTGCGCCATTAGGAGCTTTAACCGTTAGTAATACTTCTGCTCTCATTAGGCTGTGTAATCGTTACTAAATTTTAATGTTAATTCTAAGTCTGTTTTTGCGTAACTGCGAGTCTTAATGGCAGTATAGTTATTGTTATCTATTACTACAGCTGTAGCTTCGCCATCATCTCCAATTATGTAGACTGATTCAGAGTAGATAAGATTCTTTAGGTATTCAAATTGCCCTTCGGTTAAGAAGTCTGTTCTAATACGTAGCATCTTTTCTACAAATGGGTTGCGCTCAGTTAGGCCTCTATCGTATGTGGCAAATGTAAATGGCTCACCATTTTCAGCTCTGCCATAGTTACCAACTACCTTTCTATAGCGCTTTCTTTCCACTGAGTAACTTTGCTCACTGCGTTTAGTAAAGTTGAAATAATCCCACCCACCTCTGCTATTAGTCCAAGCTAAGCGAACCTTATCAAATCTACATTCGTCATATTTAGTTTTATCTGCCTTGAATACAGCTATTGATCGTGCAGCTGCTGAGCCGCCTGACTTTTTAAAATTAATTATGTAGTGATTCCAATCACCATCTAAGCCAAAAGCTTCATTTATGTTAGCCGGCATTAATGGCAGATGGTTAATTAATCCTGCTCCAATACTGCACGCTAAAGTGTCAGTCTGAATAGGTGCTCCTGCTGCATTAAATTGAATTACTTGCACATTATCTATAGCATTATCTGTAAGCATTGTGCCATCATCGGCAGGAATAGTTAGCACTCCATAATCATCTTGAAAAGATATAATGCCAATGGTATTAGCTCCTAATGAATATTGGTTTAACAAGTCATCTAATGCATAGGTGCTACGTACTAAATCACTCATGATATAGCTGGTGCCTGAGCTAAGTGCAAAGTAATCATTAGGATCAGGAGCAAAGCCATCTGAAATTTGAAAAGCTGCATTGATTAGTGAGCTGCCATCTAATTCATAAGCTGTAGCCTGCCTAGTAAACACACCTAGCACTTCATATCCCTCATAAATTTTAGTTTCTACAGTCATGATGTTTCTAGCTATATCATCTGATTGCACTGAATAACTACCAAATAAGCTATTAGCCGCATCTGAAGTGTTAACTCCTAAATTCATCTTAGAATAAACAGCAGGGTATAAGTCAAAAACTAAAGCGCCATTGATGTTAGGCTGCACGTAAAAAGTAGTTTTAGGATTGTCATTAACACGAATCTCTACTACATAGCGAAAGCCAGGCTGCCCTATGTTAGATGAAGTAGCCACTACTATAAGCTTCTGCTTAAGCGCTGTATATTCATAGGGCTGTTGATGTATTGTAATTGCCATTATTAGACAGGTTTAATATTAGTTAGTTTTCTTGTTTGATTTAAGATATAGATATAGACTGCATCACCCATTGCTTCGTTAAGTTGTGGGCCGTATTCAGGTAGTGTTTCTAAATAGGCATCTCTCCAATAATAGAGAGGAGCAATACCTTTTTTCTCAATGCTTTTCGCCATGGCATTAGCTACTCTTCTGCGCTGATCTTCGTCTTTGTTAATTGCTGACTTAGCGAACTTAGTTCTGCGCCCTGTCTCACCTATTGAGCGCAGCTTAATCTTCTTTAGATTCATCCAATTAAGAATGGCATCTACCGGAGGCTTAGCTGCGCTTGCTGCAAAGCGTGTGTCTATGCCTTTGTAATTACTCTCCTTACCTTGCCTTCCATATTCCACCCACTTAGCATAGTCTGCTGATGAGTTGAAAGCTATAGATGGAGTAGTGCTCGTTACATCTAAATCATAATAGAGCGAAGCTGCTAGCGTTCCTGTTGTATTAGCTCTGCGCTTCTTGCCATATCTTGTTTGCTGAATGCGAATGTTAGAGCGTGCACGATCAGTAACGGTTTCACCGAAATCTAAAAGCACATCGTAAAGCGCTCCCTGTTCAAACAGCTCAGCTAAAATGCTCATTCTTCTGCTTCTTCTACTTCAATAAATTCAACACGAACAAGACCATTCTCATCGTAAATCTCATTTCTTATTGTCTTTGGCTCTGTCATTGTTTTAGGCTTTGGTGATGTATAAAGCACAGCCTGGACTCGTTGTTAGCGAAGGTGTTCCAAATGGTGAAGGCGCAGGTGATGCGTAAGTGATACCCGATCTTTGAAAGGCGATATTTGCAGCACTACCTACCATACTTAGCGTGAGTGACGAGATAGATGTTAGGTGCAAACGAGATGCTGCTGTTCCATTTGTTTTAAGGCCTAACCAATAACGAGTGCCTGCTACAAAACTGAATGATGTTGTAGCAGTTTTTAATCCCAATGTGGAACAGTCTAAATCTGCACTCTCGAAAAGTCTAGTGTTTGGCAATCCGTTTAAATCTGAATAAATAACAATGGTACATAATGAACCTGCTGTTGCTGTTGTAACACTAATAAACAAATTACTAGTTGTAATTGATTGAGAAGGAATATAAGGTGCTACTCTGACAGATAACCCAGTTTGGTTTGATGCAGATGTACTTGCAGCTAATCCGTTGTAGGTAACATCGCCACTTGCCATTGGTACAATTGAATGCACTCCTGCCAGTGGTGTGTACCCTAACGCATTTTGCTTGTTATTAAATGTGTTCCAATCGGTTGAACTCAATGCACCTCTATTCGTTGCGCTTGCTGTTGGTACGTTAAGCGTTATTACAGGAGTGCTTGTGCCATTTGCAACGGTGCTGCTTAAATCACTTCCTGTTGTGCCTAAAGTTAAAGCTGCTACACTTGTAACTGTTCCATTCGTTAGTGTTGGCTTGTTTAATATCTGAGCATCTCCACTTGTTGCATTCCAATCTGCATTAACATTCACCTCTGCTCCTGCTTGTATGCCTGCAAGCTTGTTCTTTTCAGCTGTTGTATAATCTTCAGTAGATAGCCCTTTGCCTGCTACCTTATCTACCTTATCAGTTTGCAGCGCTTCAATGTCATCTACTATAGAAATGATAGTAGCGCATTCGGGTAAATCTTCGCAGGTTAAACCAGCTGTACTTGCATACCATCCCTTCACACCTGATGCATTAGTACCATAGTAATAAGAGTTACCTGGTGCTTCTTCGTCATTTAATAAACTAACATAAACACCGTTCTGATCTAATGACTCAATAAACTGTAATGCTCCCCATCCATCACTTCCTGAATCAGTTGGTGTGTTATAGTTCCAGCTTGCCGGAATAGAGCATGCTGACCAATCGTAATCTAACTGCAGCTCAATAGTACCGGTCACACCTGTTAATGTGTGAGTGTATTGCTCAACGAATGGCTCAGAGTTTACAGGGCGAGTGAGCAGTGCATCAGTGCCGAACATATTGCCCAAATAAATCTCATTGATTAAGTCTTGAAAGATTAATGAGCAGTCAGTAATTGATTCTGCCTGATAGCCTGTCTTATCTTCCTTATCGCGAGGAAGGTCAGAGATGAATATCTCAAACTGAAATGAACGTGTACCAGGTGAATAATTAATAGCGCGAGGCTTAACGTGCAGCCATGGCCACTCTGCTTCCTTCTCTAAATCGGCTTGTGAAATCTCACCATGTGTAAACCTGCGCAGTTGGAAATGCCCTGCTGCGAACTGTCTAAACCTATCTACTATTACGTTGTATGTGTAGTTAATTGTGCTCATATCTTTATAGTGGAAATTAAGTTAGCTTTTGTTGCATGCTGTTAGCGTAGTCCATCGCATAGGTCAAATGGGTGAATATTGTTGAAGCTCTTGTCTTGGTTATAGCATCAAACTTAGTTACATCTCGCTCTGCCATCTCTTCGATAACATGCCACCACTGATAGACTGAAGCTAATGTTTCACCTCTTCTGCTAACTGACTGATCTCCTTCTTCAGCCTCTCCAGCTCCTGCTCTAAATATGCGGGTGTATTGTTCACTAAATCGTTTCTGAGTGTCGAAAAAAAAAGCAGCGCAGCATTCACGTTGGCTAAGTTCATCTTCCTCATCTGAGGCGCATACTTAAGGTGAACATCACTGTCATACTCTTCTATTTTATACTGCTGATTAATCTCCGCTGTAACAGGTCTATAAAGAATGCACATAAGCTCAGGCAGCTGATGAGGGAAGTTCTTACTAAGCTCAGATAAATCTAACCACTCTCCAAATGTCATGCTCTTAAGGTTAGGATGAAAGCCGAACTTAATACCATCTATCTCTATGAACTTCTGAAATACCTTCTCATCATTCTTTAAACCATTAGCGTAGGCTGTCACAATTTTTTCAATTTGTGTGACATCTATCTTTCTGATATCATCGCGCTTTAGCCCTGTGATGGCTTGAATCTGTGAGACAGTATCTTCACCCGCAGCCATGAAGTCTACGTATGTGCCGAGTGTCTGATCACTGTACTTAGTGCTTATTATCTTATCACTCATAATTGAATCTTAATCTACCTGCTTTCTTTAACTCTTCGTACATTTCTATTTCTAAATCAGCTCTTTTATCCTGAGTCAATTCATCAGGATTACTAAACATTAATGGTATCTCTTTATGAAAGTGAGCCATTATGGCTATAAACATTTCTTCATCTCGTTTAGTTATCTCGCTCATGCTTAAATATTTGTACCATCTATGGTTATGTTAATGCTCTTAATCTCTGTGCTCAGCTCTTGCCTTTCAATGTATCCTCTTTGCTTGCCTTGAGTCTTAAGGTAGAAGATAACAGCTGATGTGTTAGGTGCATCCTTAATTGTTACTACCTCACCGTCATGAGTTAATGCCTGGCGCTCTGCTCCTTCCATTAGCTTCTTTAGCTGAGATTCTGCAAAGTCAAGTGCTACATTCTTAAGTGAGTCTACTGCTGCCTTGTATTCAGCATCATCTTTAAGCCACTCATAGTGAATAGTTCTGCTTAGGCCTATCTTTTCACATGCCTCACTTACATTGCCAAGCGAAGCTGTAAGTGCCTGAATCATAGCTTCTTTTTTGATTGTCAATTTTTGTAAAGGCTGCTCACTCATGCTAACTTATTCTTAAAGTGTGTTATTAACTGCTCCATCTTCGAGTCATAGTATTTAGCAAATGTAGTAAATCCCTCTGAATCAGCCTCATAACATCTAAATAAAATACCTCTTAATCTTTGTGATGGCTTTTTAAGTGTATCTTCTAACTCTGATTTAAGCGATTCTACTGCATCCAGCTCCTCACGTCTAAAGCTCTCTTCTTTAAAAGCAAGATATCCGAACTGATTAGCTGTGCCAAATAGCTCAGCTGCTTGTGCCGGTGAAAGCTCATTAGTGCCAAAGGTAAGCTTTAAAGTCTTATCTTTTCTTGTGCCTACTGATTCAAGCTGTGCTGGTATTAATATCATCTGTTTAATTCATATAAGTTAATACCATACTCTTCTAATGTTTCATCTAACAGATTTAAGACGCTTTTTAATACATCTCTTCTACATTGATTAATTTCATCGTATTTGAGCTGAGCTAATAGCTGAGTGTTAAACTCGTTTAGGCAAAGAGTTAAATCTAAAGCCTTAGTGCATCTAAGATGTGCAGCTACATCTTCAGGTGAATCTAAATCAAATGTTATGTTACACTTCATATCTCCTTTGTTTATTAGTTACGATCCACAGTATAGGCAAGCCTCATCTTCTCCACCTTCACCTGCATTCAATATTCTTTCGCACTCCTTATCTACTTGTGCTTCACTCCAGTTAGGATTAAACATTTTTACTTGAGCCTTCAAAAAGTTATAGCTATTGTCAGTCATTTATAATTAAGATTAGTAATATTAGTAATAGTTTAGTAAGATTAGTAATTAGCTTATGCATTATCTGCATATTGCTTAGTGTAATAAGCTATAGCTATTAGCTAAGTTAATTAACTATCAACAAAAGAAAAGAAAGAAAAAGAAAAAAGGTAAAAAGAAAAAGAAAGAAAAGAAAAAGCTCCCCCAAGAAAAACAAACGTTCACGCTCAATAAGAGCAGTTGCTCGTTCCAAGCATTGATGTGATGCAAGTTTAGTCATTGGTTACTGAGCTTTGACTTACTCAGTGATAGTGCTACTGTCATATCTTAAAACAATAAAACCCCAAAGAACGTATGCGCCCGTTCAGAGGGGAATTATCAAACCTTAAAATCAAATTTTTAACAGTAATCTTGCGCATAGCACAAATATAGAATTGTAAATTAATTACACGTACTATTGTGGAAAACTATTTAGGCTGTTTAAAACGTAGCACTGTAATGTATATCCAAAAAGGCAGCCATATAAGGCCTGTAAATGCTATCCCCACATAAGCATACCAATGGTAGTTAGATAAGTGCCTCTGATGTCTGTAAACGTTTAGAGATAGAATTGTGAAGTGCAGTAGGAAGCCTACTAAATAGATGATGAATAGTGTCATAGTTTATTTATTATTTGTCTTAAAGTAATACCCCAAGTTATAGGCCATATTAGACCATCTAAAAATACGTTAAATGCCCAAGATGTGCTATGAATATTTATTCCCTGCTCGTCAAAGTATTCAGGATTAAACTTAAATACAAATGCAGTCATTAATAACGTTAAAATATAATGTGAGACAAATCCAATAATGTAAATAAGTAAAATCATAGTTTTTTTCTTTTAGCTCTACGTTTTTTTTGTGGTGTAGTTGTTACCTCTGTTATTGGTTTGGGAGTAATCTCTGCTTCTATTGTAGCCATATCAGCTTCTAACTGTTTCTCTAATTTGTTTAGCAGCTCATTCATGCAGGGAGTACAAGATGTAAAGCTCTTGCCGTCTCTGATTCCTAAATACTCTCTTCGTAACTTAAATAGCTTAGCCATCTCGCCAGGTGCTAATCTGCCACGCTTCCTAATCTCTCTAATGTGCTCAAGCGTTGGCATCTTCCAATCCTTCTCTTCCAAGATGGGCCATAACTTAGCTGGGCAGTCAGTTGCTGCGTAACTTGCTAAGTGATCCACAGGGCAACCACAAGGCTTAAAGGTTACCTCTCCAATAGTATGAGGCTTCTTGAATGGATTAATGGCATTTACAGGAGGCCCACAAGTACCAAACTGCTTATTGTAGACAGGGCACTCTTTGCATACCTTAACGCGAGCTTCAAAGTCTGTGCTGTTTATCATCATATCTGTAGTGAATTTCTAAGTGTTGTTTTAGCTTTCTTAATTGTACGGTAAAGATAGTTCAAAGGTATACCGGTCTCTTTAGCTAACTCCTGATAGCTGAAGTCATCCAAGGCATAGAGAAAGAATAGCTCACGCTCAAAGTAAGGCAGCCTGCTGATGAAGATATCTAACTGCTCATTCTCTAAGCGCATGCCTACGCTCTTATTCACATCGTCTATAATATCATCTTTCAAGTCATTGCGTATCTTTTCGAATCTTAATCGGGTATAGTTAAATGAGCTGTTACTACAGCGTGCAGATAATCTAATAGCATTGCTCACGTAGTTATTAAGCTTACCCCTATCGTGAATGTCTTGTAACTTATCTTTGTCGCTCTCTAATATCTTAAGCAGCGTATCGTGCAGAAGCTCATCGGCCAAGTCTTGACGAGTAACAGTTGCTGCTACTCTGCGCCATTCGGGATAGCATCTATCTATTTCGGAGCGCCATGTAGTCATCTATAACTTTTTTAGCTTCATCGAAGCTCTTGCATGTAACTGCATGATAGCCATTGTTAATAAGCTTTGCTTGCCAATCTTTCTGAGATTGACTCATTACACCCTTAGCTGTTTTCATTTCTATTGCTAAGCCAAAGAATGGGCCCTTAGCATTGTAGATAAAGATGTCAGGGAAGCCTTTAACATACCCTGTTTTCTTCATCTTCACAGCTTGCTTCATGGAAGTGCGAACACCTCCAGCTGAAGCACAGTAAAGTAAACGCGGATATTGAGCGTTAATGTAGTTAATAACAGCCTCTTGGATTAAGGCTTCCTCATTCTTCATGATTCAAAATTAGACTATTAACTTAATCTAAATGAACATCTTGTTAACATACTTATTCACATAGAATTAAGCGTGATATATTTGGCTATCCATTTGGCTTATTGGTTTAGGCTAACATTGATTATTGATTCTGAGATAGGCTTGCAAACGTGCAGGCCTATTTTAGTTTTATACCCTTTAGGGTTAGAAAATATAGGTAGTACCCCCTAATTGCCCTTAATTGTCCCTTTAAGGTATAATTTTTAGAAAAATTCATGCAAGTAATTCGGCTGTGCTCCTAATTGATGTAGATTATTTTACACAAAATGCATATTAAAGTGTATAATATCCCTCATAAAGCACTTTTAAGTACGATAAAGTGTGCTAAATAACACTTTAAGTTAGATAAAAGCGTACTTAGTATAGTTCCTATTTAATTCAAAGAATGCTCTCATCATAATAGCATCTGCTATATCGGGAGAAATTCCACCGGTGCGCTGGCTGATAGTATCTTTTGATGTAACGCGAAGCTTTCCTTCTTTATCGGGATCTACCCTCCTGACTAATTCTAATTCTTTTACTATATCCTCCTGCCATTTGATAGGTAAGGTAATCTCATTCTTATCAATTAACTCACCTAATCTAAAGTAGCAGTCTGCTTTTAAGTTCATGTATTGATTACCTCTTACAGCTTTACTGCCGTTCATAAATTCTCTACAGCGTAGGCTATCAACAAGGCCACCGCCTACCCCATCAGCATCTGCGAGCACGTTGCTTAGTCTTATGCCATGCTGATTCATTAAGCGCTGTATCTCTGCCTTAACTTCATCCTGTCTCTTTTGGCGCAGTATTACAATGTCAATACAGCTTAAGCCTTTCCATACACATAGCACAGTTCTATCTTTACCCAAGCGCGCTATATCGGCTGTGATATATCCCTCACCTACATTCATTGGCTCTCTGAAGCAGCGTATCAGTTCATCATACATGTAAAGTCTATCACTGCTATTATCAAACTCCCAGTCTCCTTCTAATAGTCTCTTCCTATCAGCTTCAGGTAATCGAGTAAGGCTTGTAACGTAGCTTTCAGGTAGGTACAAATTATCCCCAGGTAGCGCCTGTACGAAAGCTCTATGCTCAGGCAGATTCTGATTCTTATAGGGTAGATAGAATTGGTTATAAATCCATCCTTTTGATGGGTTACATGTGAGTAGAATCTTAGGCTTAAGGCCAAACTCATTAAGCTTGTACCGGATACGTGAGGTAAGAATAGAATAAGCTTTTTCAGCTATTTCTGTAGCTTCGTCAACAAATGCATCTGTAATCTCAAGGCCACCTAAATCAGTCATCATAGGATCTGATGGGTATAAAAACAAATCGGCTAAGATTATTTCACTACCATTGCTGAACTTAATAATATGTGATTGCTGATTATAGATAAAATCCTCCCCTGCTTTTAATCCTATTGCATTAGCCACCTGAAAGAAGGTAGCCATTGTAGTCTTTTTAAGCGTATCTAACTTGGCTCTGCCTATTAGCGAGCGTGTACCTGGATACTTTAAGCGCCTAAGAATCTGCCACATGCAGCCGAGCATAGTCTTTCCACCGCCTGCTGCTCCACCATACAAGATGGTTTCTACATCTGAATCTACTGAAAGAAATTTAAGTGCCTCGCTTTGTCGTGTAAGAGGCTTGAAATTGTATTCTATTTGTCTCGCCATTGCACAAAAGTAGGCACAATGATATGAGAGTCAACAGGTTTAGATATTCTTTCTAAATTAAGCTCCATTAAATAAGCTCCCAAAGGTTTAGGAGGCCTCATGCGCTCAACGTGAAAGCCCATGTAGCCTTCATCATATTCTTCTTTATAGCTTGCAGTTCTGATGTGGTGTACGTATCTCATATTTACTCTATAGCCACCTGTAGTGCTATAGCTTAATTCCTCTATCATATCAGCGTGATGGTAAAGCTCATGAACGTGACCACTCCAAATGCAATCAGCACCATCAATCATAACACCCATACGGTTATTTTGGATAACTCCCTTAGTTACTACACCGCCTCCACCTGATCCATGGTAGTATTTTGTTTTAAATACAAATGAGCTGCTTTTGATTCTTTTTACGCGATGCACCCACCAACCGCCATAGCCACCTACTAACACGTTGCTGCCCGCTTCGCGATTTAAGCCACTAACAAAGCGCTCTATTAAATCAGTCTCACAGTTCTTAATGATGGCTGTCTCATGGTTGCCATAGCCCACAAATACCATCAGGTGAGCGTATGGCTTAAACCAATCTATTGCCGTATTAACTAATGCATCTAAGTAGTTAGCCACGTTGTGCTCCGGCAAGATATCATTCTTGCTCCTGCGCGGATCGTACTTGCCTTGCATAGCACAGAATAAATCACCATTAACAGCGAAGTAGATATTTTCAGCTAAGCACTTATCTAAGTGAGCTTTGAGTAGCTTTCTATCACAGTGAGGATTATCCCAATGGATGTCACTCATCATTAAGAATTTATCCCCACTCTTGCAAGTTGTGATTATTATATTTCTACCCTCGCGAGATGATGTAATCATTAGTTATTATATTAGATTTAAGCTCCTGAAAATGCTTCTTAAATTCGTTGTAAGGCACATCTATCACAAGCGCGTTATCTACCCCTTGCATGAGTGCTAAGGTGCGCTGGCCTACGTAGTAAGTGCCATCACTTCTAAATTCTACCTCGGCTTGAATGCCTACACACTTTCTTGCATCGAACATGAAAGGAATGTTTTCAGCATAGGTAGCCTCCATGCCTATCTCATCCGAGTAGTTCCACTGAATAATATAAGTGCTGCATAACTCAGGTAGCAGCTTGGCATTTAAATCTACAGGCTCCTTCTTTCTTTTAAATAGATTCATGTGCTTTAGATTAATAAAAAAGCCCAGCGTTATGCTGAGCTCTCTTATTAGATAGTGGAAGAAATGACTAAAATAAACTAAGCTGTGGTTTAATAGCGATCTCTTTACCTGGTATTGATATCTCACCCATTGCCATCAGAATACCATCAAATCGGCCATTAAAGTTAGCAGTTATCAAAGCTTGCTTCATCTCTGATTTAACCAATGCTACAGCCTCTTCTTTTGATGAGCTAACATCTTCCTCTTCCCAAGATAATGGCCTGCTTATGCTTGTGCTAATACCCTGTATGTGATATGTGCGAGCATAGCCATTTTTATTCTTAGCAATTTCATAGTTGGCTAAAACTCCATCGGCTTTATACCACATTGTATCTCCATTGGTGCAGATACCATCTTCATCATAGATATATTTGCTCATGACATTAACTTTTTAAGGTAGATACAAAGATCTAAAGCTTCCTCATAAGCGTGCTGTAGCCACTCTTGTTTACTTAAGTTAGCTTCATCTACAGTACCACCATAAGTTTGAATCCCTTTTTCTTCACGCTGGCGAAGGTCAGCTATAACTGATTCTAAAGTCTCGCTTGACTCATTTTCAAATATAGGCTTTAAACATTGTATGCATTTATTTGCTTCTTTTTCCCATTCGTAATAACTGTGAGCTTCGCAAGTACATAAAGGATAGGCATCGTATTTTATACTCATAGCTTCTCCTCCCTAATCTCTATCTTAAACAAGTCTTTGAGTATCTCTATCTCATGATCCTTAAAGTTGCTTATGCCCTGCTCGCGTAGGCAGTAATTACTTTGCTCTATACCTAACTTGTAAGCCAGGTAATCTTGCTTATATCCATAGAATAATCTATAGCACTTAATGCTTTTGTGAAATGGTATCATAAAGCTTCAAATTTTTTAGTTAATCTTTCTATTTCCTCTTGGCATTTGCTTATTTCATCTACAATAACACTTAGATATTTTTCAGCGTTAATATGAATAATGTCTATTGAATCTCCATTGGATTTAGGAATATACATTTCAGGCTTATATTTCTTAGCTCTTTCAAGGTCTATAATCTTACCTCTAAGATCATCTATCTCTTCATGAATATAGATAAGCTCTTGAAACCTCTCTCTTGTCATGATTTCTCTTTGTTAAGTTGTTTGATGATGTCTATGTAAACTATTCGGCTGAGCTCTATCTTTTGTAGCGCATCGAATTCGGACTGTGCAGATTCGCCTAAGATAACTTTGTTAGATGCCTTAAATTTAGCTTCTACTTTTTGTTTGGCTATATCTTCAAAGCGTTCCCATACTTCGGGCAGCCATTGAGACTTCTTATAAATGCCTTGTCTGAACAAGCGCTGGCAGTTAAAAGGTGCAGAGATTTCTACCCATGTTTCTTTACCATTTCTATAGCGCTCAGCATCTTCATGTAAAGCTGTAATAGGATCAGTAGGCTCTATAGGTTTAGACTGTGCTTCCGGTAAGATTAAAGATTTGTTCAGCTCTCGCCACACTTTGCTCTTGTATTCCTCATAGCGCTTAAGCACATCAGCCATAAATGAGATACTGAATAAGTTAAAAGCTTCAACCCTTTCAAAGTCTTTACCTATTGCGTTATACAGGAAAGCATTCTGCCAATCTTTAACTGATGTACTTCTATAAGTAGTTTGCGTAAGTTGCTGAAGCAAAGTTACTTCTATATCTGAAGGTAAAGCTTTAATAGAATTAATCACAGCAGCTTGCGCTATTAGCTCTCTAAACTCCTGCTCAGATAATGAATGTAACTTAGGTGAGCTAACACATTCTGCGATAGCTTTCTCCTCAGCGCTTAGTGAACGATTGAAGCTCTGAAGTACTGATGCGGCCAATTCTTTGCTCATCTTGTGTAGTGTTTTTATTGTTATTTTCTCTTGCTCTCCACTGATCAGCAGCAGCTCGCCAGCTCTTCATGGAGTTCTTACCTACTTTCCATCCATTAGATTCGTAATGGCAGTAGAATTTCTTAGCTAATACTAAGTCTTCTAAGTAACCGACTACATCGGCAAGTGATGGGGGAGTGAATTTGGTAGAGGAGGAGCGCTTAGATTCAAGCGCTTTAACCCTCTCTTCGAGCGCTTCAATGCGCTTTAATAGAATCGTTGTCATTTGGTTTAATTGATTAATGATTTATGCAAATATACACTATTGAGTTAATTTATAAAACACTTTGTTAAGATGCTCATTATCAAGATGGCTAAGCATCTGCTCTACCTTACTCCTGTAAATGCTATCCGTTTGAATCATGTTATCTACGTGCTCAATAGCGTGCAGAATTGTAGCGTGATGTCTAACGAATATAGCACCAATGTTATGCAGACTCATGCTGGTGCCATGTCGGATAATCCACATGCATATCTGCCTAACATCATTCACCTCTCTCACTCGGCTTCTGCCTTTAAGATTAGGCCAATCTGTGTAGCCCTTCTCTAAAAGAATCTCAAGCATTCTATTAGCCTTAGCTTCATTCATTGATTCAGCTATTCCATTTATAGACTTCCACTTTAGCTCAGGAATGTTACTGTTGTTTACAGCTCTTACCAGGTTATCTATTCTTCTACGTGCATTCTGCTGCATCTCAGAAGGAATCAAAAGCAAAATGTCTGCTATCTTTCTATCTATTACCTTACTCATAACTTAAAATTTTGATTCGTAATAATCATCTAATACTTTTCGAGTTATTTCATCGTGCCTCATACGTGATCCATCAGCATAAGCTAAATCTATTTCTTGCTTATGCATGGCTTTAAATGCTAATACTAATTTAGCCATCTCAATACCAAATTCATAAGCGGAAATTTTATTATTGTGAAATTTTAACTCTAATTCATGATATGTATTTATGTAATACATTACGCTTACAAATTTCTTTTCTTCCTTTTTCATAATTTTTAATTTTTAGAGTCTTTCATTAATTCTAAAATGTATGGTATCTCTTCCTCAGTGATATTAGCAAGTTTGCCTATGTGCGTAACCTTCATAGAACGTGGCTGCTTAATATACTTTTGAGCTGTTGGGTAACTTACCTCAAGCACTTCAGCGAACTGAGCCACAGTCACAAAGTGACTGCGTACCCAGCTGTGAAATGGAGTAAGTTTAGAATGGCATTTCATCGTCTGCTGCTTCATCTAATTTAGTATTAATTGGTGAACTAACTTTAACCTCTTCCTCTTTAAGCCATGCTAAGAATATCTCAGCAGTCTCTATAACATCACTTGCTTTTGCGCCTTTCTGCTCTTTGCAGAATAACACTGCATTATTCAATGCTACTGATCTGCTGATAGAGTTCTGCACTTCAGGGCTTTCTTTGCGCGGAGTGTATGCTGATTGCACTATGCCTTTTCCTGCTCCATTAAATGGATTCGGATTCGGATTCTGCAATTTAAAGTTAGTTGACTTGCGGCCTGTTGGTCCAGTGCGCTCTTCGGCTGTGTAGTGAATAGTAGCGCCTACTGCAATCTTCGGGCTCTGCATATCTTTAACACCTACCTGGCCTACCTCGCCATTCTCTAAAACTAAATCGAAGTAATAGATTGTGCCGCTTGGGCCATTCCAATCTCTAACGAATTTCTGTGATTTTACTACTGACTGATTCATAATTGTGTTGTTTTTATTTATGTATTTACTTAATTTATCTGCTAACTTTTCTTCCATCTCATCCCAGTCTATTGATGGCTTGAGCTTATTCCAATCAGGCTCTCTATTGTAGCTCATGTGGATTATTGATGAAGTGCGCTCTCCAATTTTCGTAGGCTGTTGTGCCTTTAGCATATTGTAGGTGCTGTACTATTTCATTGTAATTCAGTTGCTCTCCCACTACTGAACTCTGCACGCAGATGAATCTGCTTTTAGCTCTTTCAGATAACATAGCGATCACTCATAAAATAGTCATGCACATTATTCTCATCCTGGCTTTCGAATTGGTAGAGAAATGTCCCATCTTCAGGGAACACCTCGCCATGCTTCTTGGCTGTTGAGAAATCTTCTAATGAGTAGCTGTGAGCTGATGTGTACAGCTTCCACTTGCATCCTTCGGCATCCCACCGAGATACGATTACCTTTCCGGTAATGTTGTTTGGTTTATTCATGATATTGATTATTTTGCTAATTTAAGAAAGTTTTTCGATTTCGATTAAGAATCCTTCACCCTCTATAGAATATTCAGTGAACTCTTCTTGATATGGTAGCGCTTCTTTGAATTCGTAAAGATCAAACAGCATGTGAGCAAGCTGCTGTGCTATCTCAAAGGTCTCAGCTTCAAAGCGAGTTGGAATATTTAGCCTATGGTATAAGCTGATTCTATCTTCGCTCAATGGTGTTACTTTAAGTACGAAGCTCATAACTCTACCTCCTTACTTAACAAGATAGTTTTAGTAGGCACCCAGGTAATAGCTTGCTCATACTCAGCCTTAGCCTCTTCAAAGGTTTCAAATGATTTAATGTAGCTGCCATCAATTTTTAAGTAGTAGCGTGTGCCATCGTACTTAGCTTGCTCTTCAATTTCAAAAAGTTTTTTCATGATTATTTAGATATGTGATTTGCTTGTGATTCTAATTTCTGAGTGTCTGCATCGAATGATCCTCCGATGAGTAGGCCTGCTATTAGCATGGCGAGAAAGAGTAGTGCTTTTTTCATTTGCTTATTGATTTAATTTTAGCAAATGTACAAGCAAATTTCACATAAACAAAAAAAACCTTACTAATCTTAGCAAAGTTATTAACAAAGATTTGTTAGTTTAGAAAAATAGAGTGAAGATAATCCCTCCGATAAATGAGATAGGAATACCTATAAGCGCTGCATTGCGCCAAGATTCTTTACGTGCAGCTTCTTTGTATAGCTGCTCCTGTGATTTGATTAATTGCTGTGAAGTCTTTTCATTTAGAATAGTGTATGCATCTATAGTTTTAGCCTGATCACTAATGACAAAACTTGCAATACTATCACTTTTTGATAATAGCACTACTTGAGTTTTAAGATAATCTCTTTCAGCCTTTAGCTTAAGCAGTGCTCTTACTTGCTCACTCGTTAGACTGACCAGGGTATCTCTCTTCGGTAAGGCTTGAGAGTAGATTGTGCATGGCTCTGCGAAGCCCATGCTTATCAAGACTATCAATAGCATTAATGTTTGCTTCATAAATTGCTGTATTACGTTCTAATTGCTCGTTAAGTTCTTCAATCTGAAGCATGCGCTGCACGTTTGTAGCCTCTAAAGAATCAATAACATGCGTAGCTCTCTCAGCTCTCCTCTCATAACCTTCAATGGCTTTCTTACTGTCTTTAATACAGATATACATCATCTGCATAACAGCGCAGATGGTTACTGCCACTACTATAACTGCTGCTCCTTTAATTTGATTCTTGGCTTGTTGAGTCATTAGATTTCTTTTTATTGGCAAAGATAGATTCTATAACTGTTAACCCCAAGCCACCCCCTGCTAAAATCAATAAACCATCAAACATGTATTCAGGGCATTTATAATCAGTGAATGTGCCGATATAGGAAAGATTAATGCATACAAGTAAAGCTAAGATAGATGCTACTCGCTTAGAGCTCGCATCTGATTCATTACTAAATATGCTCTTAAGCCATTTCATTTATTCTGCCTTAATTCGTCATTAAGCTTCTCTAAGCGCTCTATCAATCTCTGTTTCTCTGCTCTATCTGCCTGCCAATATTTGAATATCATGTAGCCCATGCCAATGCAGATTACACCTAATGCACCATACTGTATTAATTCTTTCGCGTAGTCTTGCATTATCTTCTCTTCTTATTCATCTTGTAGATGGTAAAGATTGAAGCTACACCGGATAAGAGTAAACAAATAATCTTTAGGGCAAATTCAACATCTAACATCCATGCTGGAACACTAAGCAGAATACTGCTAATTGTACCGGTTACTCCTTCTGCTACTTGTTGCTGATGGTTGCTCATATCTCTTTTAATAGAGTGTAAGTAAATGCCTTTTTGTTTGATTTAATGCATGCCTGAATAAGCTCTTTGTATTGCTTAGGAATATTCAACACTTGACAGCCTGCGCTCCACTTATCAATATTGCGCGACTCAGTAGATTCATTGGCGCGATGGATGTTAATTCCAAATAGGCCTGTATCTTCTTTGCCTTGCTCCTCAGCTACTGAATCTTTATCAGCATCTCTGAATACAGTTACTTTTTTAGACTGAACTAAAGCGGTGTACTTGCCCTGATGCAGCCCTATTGTGTAAGTGTCTACGTATTGCCCTGGCTTTAAAACTGCTGTGCCTAACTTATTCATAGGATTATTAAGCCAAAAAGTACCTGGATTAGTTGTGCCAGTGTACCACTTGACTTCATTGCCTTGCACCAAGCCTATTAGATCATCAAATTTATTAGGCTCATTCGCTTTGCTGCGGATGCCCACAATATGAATGGTAGGCCATTTATAGCCAAGCTCTGTGAATTGAGCCTTAAGCTCTTCGATTGTTGGTGCTTTCATTCTTTCTTAGTTCTTTATCTCGTTTGCTTAAGTAGACTTTAAGCTTTCGCTCATAGTCT